>CEOK01035786.1_pt1 | contig 28681 bp, 33 predicted proteins | sample 427001 | NCBI WGS metagenome assembly CEOK01 (sample SAMEA2591108, study PRJEB7988) | marine metagenome | isolation source: saline water (ENVO:00002010), including | reverse complement strand
AAATCGATAAAAAAGTTTATTTTATTAGTCAAGAACCCAAAATTAACCGCCTATATGAAAGTGATTCAGTCTATTTGTTATTTTTTCGAACACTTTCCTATCATTTACTTCATTCGAGATAAGCATGGCAGAGTTTAATAATTTAATTTCTAACTTTCTTGGAAGTTTATGACGAAAAATCAAATTATGATAAAGCTTTAAAGATCGTTCGCTATGACCGTATTCATTGAGCAAGTCTGCAATCATAGACACGATGACTACTTCCTCTATTTTAACAGTTTTCTTATAGGAAACCGTTTTTAATAACTCTACGGATTCATCAATTCGTTCTTCGCTAATTAAAACTTCCGAAAGTTTTAAAAGCAATGCATAGCTATAATGATCCTTAAGATTTTCTTTAGCATTTAAAATTGCTATCTCAATTCCAAGTGTCTTCAAATCTTCATAGTACTTATTTAAATAATAATAATTATGGAACGGTAATTTAACTTCTTTGTGTAGTTTCTCATCTCGGCTTGTCTTAAAAGGCCTATAGAGCGGATCTCCAATTAGTATCGATTGCCAACTAAGCACAGGATTTGCGTAATAATATGCCTCCCCAAGACTAGAACCATCACCCAACGCTTCCAAAAACAAATTAGGCCTTACGGTAAGAGCTAGGAATGGTTCGTAAACATAACCGAAACTGGCAGAAAATCCATTTTCTATGAGTCCTGCAACCCAACCTTTTTTCGGATTCTTTAAACTAGAGGCAGAAAAACTATGCAAGTGATAGCCTATAGAACCCGCAGGATAAGAAACTAGTGGACTCTTCCATCGTCCGTTGATGTTGCCTAAATACCATCCCATATAGATTGCAGGAGCATCCACTCGATGTGTAAAATCAAAGTTATCCTTAGAAGCTTCAATTTCTGTATCAAAATTTAATAATCTGGCTATTTCGGCAGACTCCTTAAGCCACTCATTTCCTTCTTTATGGGGACCACCTAAGTCAAAATAAGCACGCCCCATCAATCCATTAGTTTCTGCTCGGATTGAATCATCAATTAAGCGAAAAACACTTTCTAGTTTTGGAGCCTCTAAACGAGAGACTCTTACGATAGGCAATTTTCTTTGGCTAGAAATAGACTTTGAAAAAAAAGCATTCGGAATATACCCATCGAGCTGATTAAATCGATTGAACAACATCGCAGAAATTTCACTATCAACAGACGATTGATCTTTGTTCATGGAATTAATGTATGACTTCAAAGACGCATTTTCATCGATAGTTCTAGTAAATTTTAGCGGAATGCCCTTTGTTAAAATAAGATAATCGATAGAATGACTCACAACACTCATTTTCAATCGATTCACCTCATCCCTTGATGAGTCAATCAATCCATATACGACTTTTTTATCTAGCAAAAGTTTAAGTAATGGGTTGTGAATTTGTTTCACATATTCATCAATAGAAATCTCTTCCTTATCTGTAATATCTAGTCTTAAAATATTTTTTGAAGGAATACCCCGTTTCTCAGAATAATAACGAGCAATTTTTTCAGAATCTTCGACATTTGAATTAACAAGTAAATAGGTTTGATTCGAACTATCGCTAGATTCTGCAGAAATATTTAAAACCGTAACCGACGCTAGAAATAGATAAAATAAGAACCCGTAATTCATAGCTACCTACACTAGATTAAGAGGATGAATTTTGAAATCAGAAAAGATGGAAAAAATCACTCATCCTCTTGAATCGACTCATCCATATCATCTTCCGGTAAACTAAACTTGAGTTGACGTTTCTTCGACGGAAGCGGTGACAGGACGATTCCTACCTGCCGACCCACTAATTTCGCAGGACTATCTGGGGCTGAAACACCACCCAATTCGGAAGCAGCTAAATTGACTCGTTCAAAACCTAGTTGTTTATGCTCATTCTCTCTTCCTTTAAACTGAAGTGTTAATTTAACCTTATTGCCTCGATATAAAAATTGCTCAGCACGCCTCAGTTTGGTTTCAAAATCATGCTGATCGATAGACACTCTAAATTTTACCTCCTTTAACTTATTGCTGACCTGCTTATTATCTTTTTGTTTTTTGCTTTCTTCGTACAAATACTTACCGAAGTCTAAAATACGACAAACGGGCGGTCTTGCTTGAGGAGAGATTTCTATTAAATCGAGACCAACAGTTTTAGCTAGCTCTAAGGCTTTTTTGGGCTCCATTACTCCGAGGTTAGTGCCCTCAGGCCCAATGACTCTTATTTGGCTGGATTTAATCCTTTCATTCCTTCTAAGGCCTTTAGGGCCACGATTACGATGAAAGTTTTTATTTCGTGAATTAGGATAGCGTGACATAAATAATAAACTTCATACTTATGAAGTTATACAATAAAATTACTGAAAACTGCTTCAGTTCGAATAAATGCTATGTCTAAGAATATAGATTTCATATAGAATTCCAAAAAACTTGAAGGGATTCATAGAAAGTTTCAATCAATTTATTTAAATATCTCTTCAAATACTAAAACTCTCACCACAACTACAACTAGATTTTGCGTTTGGATTATCAAACTTAAATCCACCACCTACTAATTTATTGGAATAGTCCAAGCTGGTTCCCTTTATAAAAAGGGCCGTTTTAGGATCGATAATAAGAGAGCTTTCCAAAGCATTCACTAATATGTCCCCCGATTTAACTTGATCAGTAAAGTGCATCTTATAGCTCAAACCATTACAACCACCTCCTGTTATCTTTATTCTTAGCAATGACCCCGACGCCTCTCTTTCAACGAGTTGTTTTAATTTATCAGAAGCATTCACAGTAACTTTAATAAGTTTTTCATTACCGATCCGAACACCCTTCGCTTCTAATTCATTAAGCTTTATCATCATCATTATTAATTAAAAAAAGTCATTTGTGGTTCTTTTAGCATATTGTAAATTTTCAAAATCCTCAACAGTTGCAACAAATCTGACTTTTGATAACTTTGATTGACTTCAATATTACGGATCAAAGATTCTAAAATAGTCGCAAACGATATGATCCCATCAATGCCTTGTTCTTTTAATAGGGTAATACTCTCACTTCGGTGAGGCTCACCTGAAGGAAGACTAGGAATAACAAGAATTTTTTTGAAGGATTGAGTTTCTTTAGTGAGTTCAATTTCATTTAGATTAAAATAATCGCTAGCTTTATTTAACACCTCTTTCTTCAAAAAGTCGAATACCTTTGTTTCGCTGCGAAGTATTGCCGGAGTGAATTTTGAACTATGCCAAGGCTTAACAACAATAATTGCCTGTCGAATATTTGCGACATCTTGAGAAAATAGCTGAAAGTTATTTATAGCCTCCTCTGCATTAGCTTTCGGATTATAAATGAGCATATCAATTTCCTCATCAATACGCTTTTTCCTAGACTGCACTTGATATTTCCTCAGCTGTCTTACAAAAAAACCATTCAATTCAAAATATTCTCTAACTATATTTTCGTCAAAACCGGACATTATCTCTTTACATTAGGAAGCAATTTTAAAGGGTCAAGTATGCTAAAAGCACTTTATTAAAAGAAACACTCTATCACTTTAATGACCAAAAGGATCAACATTATACAAAGGTGTCTACAATTTAAATGCCCTAAGTGTGGACACTTTAGTTTTATCAAAAATTGGTTTCGATTAAAAAAAGAGTGCGATAACTGCTCATTGAATTTTGCACGAGATGAATCAGGGTTTTATTTTGGTACCACTTCAATTGGCTATGTCATTAGCATAGTATTTGTCATTCTTCCTATTTGCATTCTTGTAATCTTGAATCACCTATCGGTATGGTTTGCGGTTTTTTTGGCTATTTTGGTATCTTTACTACTTAATATAATACTATATCCTCTTTTACTAAGCTGGGTTTTAATGAGCTACTTTTTCCTGCAACCAGAATTATTAGAGGAGAACTATTAGTGTCTACCTACGCATAATGCAGAAGCTAAAGATATCGCTTCAAGAAGACTAGAACTGTCAACTAAACCTTTCCAAGCAATATCTAGGGCAGTTCCATGGTCAACAGAGGTGCGAATAATTGGCAAACCTAGGGTAACATTAACCGCAGAATCAAACGATAATAACTTAAGAGGAATCAAACCCTGATCATGGTACATACAAATAAATGCATCAAATCGCTCCAAATTTTGTTTAATAAATGCAGTATCAGGAGCCAATGGCCCAATAACATCCATGCCGTTAGAACGAGCGCGCTCTATAGCTGGCTGAATGATTCTTGCCTCCTCATCTCCAAATAAACCAGACTCACCAGAATGAGGATTTAATCCTAAAACTGCCAATCGAACGATTTCTTTAGAACGCATTGATCGCATAGCGACACTGGTTTGCTCTATCACTTCATAAATTCTTTCAGAGATTAATGATTCGCTCACTTGCGAAAGAGGAATATGAGTCGTAACTAGAGAGCAAGAGATGGTTTTCGAGGTTAATAACATAGTAACTGAAGGAACCTCAGTCTTCGTTTGTAAAATTTCTGTATGTCCTGGATAACTTATGCCTGCTAAATTGAGTGCAAATTTATTTATAGGAGTTGTTACGATTCCATCCACCAAACCCTTTAAGGCAAAATCAATTGCTTGATCAAAATATTCGAATGAAACCTTTCCTGTCATCGCACTCACCTCACCAGGAATAAACGCTTCATAATTAATATTAGAAAAATCTAAAACGAAACCATGCTGTCCCGAAAACATATCCCGACTTAAAGACTCTTTATATGAGATGACTTTTGCATCAAAAGGTTGATTCAATTCATCCGATACACGCTTCAAGCATTCGTAGTCGCCAAAAATTATTGGGGTACACTGTGATAAAATTGATGTCTGGTTTAGAAGATTTATACACAGTTCAGGACCAACGCCTGCAGGATCTCCCATTGTTATTGCCAGAAGCGGCTTCGCTTCACTCATCATAAATTAGTCTTGCTTGCTCGGCGCAAACATTAAAAACAAAATGAAAAGAATATTTACTAATGGAAGTGCTATCAATAGGCTGAATATCGGAGATTTCCCTAAATCATTTAATCGCTTAATCGCCTGCATCGTGATACTAAATATGGCAATCAAGCTAGCGATTAAGCCTATGAAAATCCCAAGGGGATAATGAGTGCCATGATGCCAATGCGAAAAGAAATCCATGGCAAAAAGCGTAACTAAAAAGGGCACAGCAATGAATAATAAAAGCCTTGAGGTGAAATGAACGCGATTAATTGAACCGACTGAACTAAAGAACTGATCTTTCATAACAAAACATAGTTTAAATAAATTAAAAAAATTCAACTAAAAGACGTTAATCTCTAGCATTTATTTCTTGAATAGACCACTCTGCCTGTTCCGATAAATCAGCATCGCCCTCTTCAGACAAGCGAGCCAGAGCAGCCAGGTCTCCTTTGTTCCCTATATTTCCCAATACTAGCGCGACATTCCGCTTCAGCCCATTCAATTTTAAGCGTCTGATGGGTGAAGCTTGTAAATACAAATCAAAATCACTCTGATCCCAGTCAAGAATCTTACTTAATTCCGGCAACTCCTTAGCCTCAAAATTAGCTTCTTTAGTTCTCTTTGCCCACTTATTCCATGGACAGACATCTAAGCAGGTATCGCAGCCAAAAACACGGTCACCGATTTGTTTTCTGAATTTCTCGGGTATTGCCCCTTTGTGCTCAATGGTTAAATAAGCGATACATTTTGATGCATCTAATTGATACGGTGCCGTTATTGCACGAGTCGGACAAGCATCAATACAACGAGAACAACTCCCGCAATAATTTTTACCAGCACCATAGGATGGTAAATCCAATGTTGTAATAATCGTTCCCAACAAAGACCAAGTGCCTCCCTTTGGTTCCACGAGGATGGTGCTCTTACCTTGCCACCCTATACCGGCAGCTTCTGCGATCGGTTTTTCCAACAAAGGACCTGTATCGACATACGGTCTTTGCTCTGTGCCGTAAGTTGCTTTCATAAAACGACAGATTTGCTTTAACCGCTTCAACATAAATTTGTGGTAATCGTTACCTAAAGCATATTTTGCGATTCTAAATTTCCTCTTAGGGTCTGGCTGAAAATAATTCAGTGAAAATACAAGAAGACACTTAGCTTCAGGTAGAATGCTGCCTGGATCAAACCTTCTGTCTGTATTTTTTTCCATCCAGCCCATCGTTCCATGCTGACCTGATTCGATCCATTTTTTGTAATAATCTTTTCGAAGTTCAATTGGTATTTTAGCGACCCCTGCCTTATGAAACCCGAGGGTTTTAGCTAGCTCCTCAATTGCAATCCACTGCTCAGTTTTCATATTCTATACCTAAATAATATAATTTCTCTCGCCAATCAATTAAATCCAATTTAGCTTAAACGATTATGAATAAGCAATCTATCTCTTTAAGTATTTTAATTGGCATTATAGCCTTTTTATTGATTTCAGGCTCTCGTTTCTTCGTGAGTGTACCAGCAGGACATGTAGCAGTCGCTACTCTTTTTGGTGAAGTTATCGACAAGCCATATGAAGAAGGGTTACATATACCTGTTAACCCACTTTATAATTTCACTCTTTATGATATTAGAGAAAAGGAACTTAAGGAGTCCGCAGGAGTACCGAGTCAGGATCAATTAACGACAACCATAGATGTTAGTATTAAGTTCAGAATAAATGGAAAAGATGCACCAAGAATGCTCCAAGAAACAGGTACCTTTGAAGATGCTGTTCGTGTTCAAATTCAGCCTAAGCTTCGCTCCGTCGTTCGTGAACAAGGCAAAAGTGTTGTTCGAGCAGAGGACTTTTTCCTTCAGGAAACACAAGAAAATCTACAAACTGCAATTTTCGACAGCATGAGTGCTTACCTATCTCCTCGAGGAATCACCTGTCTAGATATTTTAATAAGAGATATTAATCTCCCTTCATTCATTACTCGCGCAATTGAATCTAAAAAAGAACGAGAACAAGAAGTTGAAAAACAAAAAGCCGAACTCGAGCGTTTCCGAACAGAACAGCAACAAAAAATAGCAGCAGCTCAAGCTGAAAGAGAAGCAGCCGAACTACAAGCAGAACAACGAAAGATTCTAGCTGATGCTCAAGCTTATGAAATTAATAAGCTGAATGATGCCATCGCCAAAAATCCTGCCTATGTACAGATTCAAGCGCTTGAAGCACTTAAATCAATTTCCAAAGATCCTTCCAGTAAATTATATTTCTTAAATGGAGAAAGCCCGACCCCGCTACCATTGATGAATATGGGCGAACCTTTGACGAAATAATTTAAAGTTATATGTCCAGTAATTATACTGAAGATAATATAAAGTCCCTAGACTGGAAAGAGCATATTCGGCTCAGACCCGGCATGTATATCGGCAAATTGGGTGACGGTAGTTCTCCCGATGATGGTATCTATATTTTAATCAAGGAAGTCATTGATAATTCTATTGATGAGTTCGTAATGGGACATGGCAAAAAAATCGAAATTAAGATTGAAAACAACACGGTATCGGTTCGCGATTTCGGTCGAGGAATACCGCTAGGTAAATTAAAAGACTGTGCTTCGAAAATAAATACTGGTGCCAAATATGATTCTGAAGCATTTAAAAAATCTGTCGGTCTCAATGGCGTTGGAATTAAGGCGGTTAATGCTCTCTCCTCGTTCTTCAAAATTGAAGCCTTTCGAGATGGGAAAACACGTTCTATAGAATTTTCTCAAGGCGAAATAGTCAAAGAAGATTTAAAAGACCAAAAAACTGTAAAAGAGGTTCCCAATGGAACGGCTCTTGAATTCCATCCTGACAAATCAATCTTCCCCAATTTTAGGTTTAGAGAAGATTTTGTTAAGGATATGCTGTGGAATTATGCCTACCTAAATAGTGGCTTAACGATTCTCTTCAATGGACAAAAATATAAATCAGATAATGGGCTATTAGACTTGCTAACTAATAAATTAAATAGCGAACCCATTTATCCCATTATCCACATCAAGGACAATGATATCGAAGTCGCTTTCACGCATGATGATAACTATGGAGAGGATTATTACTCATTCGTAAATGGACAACACACAACGATGGGAGGCACTCATTTAAATGCATTCAGAGAGTCCATAGCAAAAACGATAAAAGACTTCTACAAAAAGGACTTTGACTCTGTTGATATTCGAACCTCCATTGTCGCTGCAGTTAGCATAAAAGTTGAAGACCCTGTTTTTGAATCACAAACAAAAACCAAACTAGGCTCACAAGAAATTGGACCTGATGGACCGACGATTCGAACTTTCGTCAATAATTTCTTGAAAGAAAATTTAGATAATTACCTGCATCGTGAAACGGACACTGCAAAAATTCTTTTAAGCAAAATTCTAGATTCAGAACGCAACCGAAAGGAACTTAAAGGCATTCAGAAATTGGCAAAAGAACGTGCTAAAAAAGCGAAGGTACACAATAAAAAGCTTAGAGATTGCCGCATTCATTTATCTGACAAAAAATTGGAACGACTAGAATCCTCTCTATTCATTACCGAAGGTGATTCAGCTAGTGGTTCTATTACGAAAGCCAGAGACATCAATACACAAGCCGTATTTTCGTTAAAAGGAAAACCATTAAATTCATTTGGATTGAGCAAAAAGATTGTTTACGAAAACGAAGAATTCAATCTCTTACAAGATGCTCTTAATATTGAAGATGGACTCGATAACCTAAGATATAACAATATCATTATCGCAACTGATGCCGATGTCGACGGGATGCATATTCGTCTTCTATTAATCACATTCTTTCTCCAATTTTTTCCTGAACTGATCAAAAAAGGTCATTTATACATCTTACAAACACCATTATTTCGTGTTAGAAATAAAAAAGAGACACTATATTGTTACGACGAAACTGAAAAACAAAGTGCCATAACCAAACTTGGTGCTAATCCTGAAATTACCCGATTCAAAGGCCTAGGTGAAATTTCACCCGATGAATTTGGACATTTTATTGGTAAAGATATACGCTTGGATCCCATTATCATCGCTCAAGGCATGACAATTAAAGATCTTCTGACTTTCTATATGGGTAAAAATACACAAGAAAGACAAAACTATATAATAGATAATCTTTATGTAGAAAAGGATGAAGCTAGTTTAGCTAGCGTTCACTCATAGTATTGCTCAAGCTTTTTTATACTAGAGGTCAATAATGCAGCAGCATCCATTGAACTACTTTGCTTGACCTTCATTGCCTGAATGATCACTGAATGATGATCCATTAATCGTTGATTATAATCTTCTTGAGAAGGCTTAATTCGTTGAGTTAAAAAGTAATTTGAAATCATCTGAATAATTGCCTCTGCGTGTGCCTCCTTATTATTCACCCATCGAATGAATTGTTGAGAGGATTGAATATCCGCCTGATCGCTCAATTCATTAATTTTCAAAATGGATTTATTGATGGTTTTTGCATCCTCATGCAATTGCTCGATTCGAGAAAAGTCATCGTAAATTCCGCATGGAATTTGGCAATGACCCAATCCAATATAAGTAAAAAGAAAATAAGATACAATATATGATATAGTTTTTAAAATTTTCATAGACAAATGATCGACTGCAGTAATATTAAAAATTGTTTATATTAATTTTATGCCAAAAAAAAGCGGATCCGACAACGATAATTTAGAACTCAACTTAACCGGTGATTCGAAAGAATCTAGTTCAGAAACGAGCACGAGTTCAACCGATACCCCAACACTCAGCCAATTAGACGACTATTACAGTAAGTGGTTTCTAGAATATGCGAGTTATGTCATCTTGGAACGTGCCGTTCCCCATGCCTTAGACGGGCTAAAGCCTGTACAAAGACGGATTCTTCATTCTCTTAAAGAATTGGAAGATGGTCGTTACAATAAGGTTGCGAATGTCATAGGAAACACAATGAAATACCACCCCCATGGCGATGCGTCAATTGGTGACGCTATGGTACAAATTGGTCAGAAAAACCTCTTATTGGACATGCAAGGAAACTGGGGGAATGTCTACACAGGCGACTCTGCAGCTGCCTCCCGATATATTGAAGTTCGTTTATCTAAATTTGCCTTAGATGTTGCATTCAACGCAAAAACCACCAAGTGGCTTTCCTCTTATGACGGCAGAAATAAAGAGCCTGATTCATTGCCAATGAAGTTTCCACTTCTTTTAGCGCAAGGAGCGGAAGGCATAGCAGTTGGTTTATCCTGCAAAATACTACCACATAATTTTAATGAATTAATTGATGCCAGTATTGCATCCTTAAGGAAAGAACCCTACGAACTCTTTCCTGATTTTACAACAGGAGGTACTGCCGATGTCTCCGAATATAATGAAGGTAAACGAGGCGGAAGGGTTAAAGTAAGAGCGACTATTGAAAAAAGAAAGAAGAACTTACTTGCTATTACTGAGCTGCCTTATAGCAAAACCACAACATCTCTCATAGATTCTATATTATCAGCAAATGATAAAGGAAAAATTAAAATAGCAAGAATTGAAGATAATACTTCCGACTCGGTTGAAATACTAATTTACCTATCCTCTGGATCTGATCCAGATACAATCATTCAAGCACTCTATGCCTTTACGGATTGCGAACTCTCAATTTCTTCAAACATCTGTGTTGTCGATAATGAAAAACCAAAATTCCTAAGCGTTTATGATCTACTAAAGATTTCAGCTGAACGCTCCAAAGCACTGATCAAGTTAGAGTTTGAAATAGAGCTCAAAGAGTTAGAAGAAAAATGGCATTTAAGTTCATTGGAGAAGTTATTTATTCAGGAAAAAATCTATCGCAAGATCGAGACCGTTGAGACATGGGAAGGCGTTTTAGAAACAGTTTATTCAAACCTCAAGCCATTCGAAAAACACTTACACAGGAAAATTACGAATGAGGATCTTTTGAAACTTTTAGAAATAAAGATTAAAAGAATATCAAAATACGATTCCTTAAAGGCAGATGAACTTCTTAAAAACTTAGAAGATAAAATAGCCCAAACAGAAAAAAATCTCAAGCAACTCACTAGGTGCACAATCAAATGGTTTAAAGAACTCAAAGAAAAGTACGGAGCACTTTATCCAAGGAAAACCCAACTAGCTACATTTGATAAAGTGGTTGCTCAAGAAGTTGTGATTTCAAATGAAACACTATATGTGGATCGATTGGAAGGATTTGCAGGCTTTGGAATGAAGAAAGATGAAAGCATTTGTAAATGCTCAAAGCTAAGTGATGTTCTCTCTATTAATGAAGATGGTATTTTAATCGTTAAAAAAATATCTGAAAAAGCCTTTTTTGGAAAAAAAATCTTACACATTGATCTATTTAATCGAAGCAATCCAAATGAAAAAGCCTATTGTTTAATTTACAGAGATGGAAAAGGTGGTCCTGCATTAGCAAAACACTTCACGATTGGCGGAATTACAAGAGATAAGGAGTACTCTCTAACAAAAGGAAAACCAGGCTCAAAAATATTTTATATCGCAGAATATGTTCCTGAAAAGGAAACTCCACCTTCTGTAAAAATCAACTTACGAGCAGCACCTCGATTACGTAAACTAGAAGAATTTATTAATTTCAAGGAAGTGGCATTACGAGGCAGAAGTTCTGGCGGCATTCAAGTGACCAAACACAGTATAAAAAATGTTGTTCGAAACTCAAAAACTTAAAAAAATCTATGCGTAAATTGTTCCGAACTATAGATTGGGGTTTTAAAGCCTACCTTGAGGCACTAGAGCTTCAAAAATCTATGGTCGAAGCTCGTAAAAACGAACATATTGAAGATACCTTAATCTTCACAGAACACGAGCCTGTCTATACATTAGGTTCTCGTAAAGATGCGATTAAAAATTTAAAAGTTTCAAAAGAAACTTTGGAAAGAAAACAGGTTCCTATTTATAAAACGAATAGAGGTGGTGATATCACTTTTCATGGCCCTGGTCAATTGGTCATCTACCCTATCCTAAAATTAGAAAACAAGGACTTACACAACTATTTAAGGTTACTTGAACAAACGATTATAAGTGTTTTAAAAACATATGATTTAGAGGCTTCAACTAGAGAAGGTAAAACGGGCATATGGATAGAAAATCGCAAAATTTGCGCTATAGGAATCGCAGTTCGATCTTGGATCACATATCATGGAATTGCCCTTAACTTAAACACAGATCTAAGCTATTTTGATTGGATCGTTCCCTGCGGTATTACTGATGGAACTGTAACTTCATTGAAGAATGAAGGCGTTAAAGAAATAAATAAAAATAACCTAAAAGAGCGATTCTTGGTTGAATTTGACAAATTTTTCTATGATTAATGAATGACGATCATGCTTAAAAACAAACCGAATTGGCTAAGAGCTAAGCTCCCAACAAGCCCAGAGTACAAATCTACTCTAAACATTGTGAACGAACACAAATTAAATACCGTTTGCAAAAGTGCTCAATGCCCAAATATGGGAGAATGTTGGTCACGTGGAACTGCAACAGTCATGATTTTAGGCAATATTTGCACCCGCTCTTGTAGCTTTTGTGCCATCAATACAGGCCGACCAACTGAACTGGATTTAGGAGAACCAGCTAGAGTTGCCGATTCCATTGCTAAAATGAACTTAAAGCATGCCGTAGTAACCTCAGTAGCAAGAGATGATTTAAAGGATGGTGGTGCATCAATTTGGGCTAGTACAGTTCGTGCTATTCATAATAAGATTCCCGAATGTGCGGTAGAGATTTTGACCGCTGATTTCCGCGGACAACAGGAGTATTTAGACATCGTGCTTGATTCGTGCCCTGATATATTCAATCACAATCTTGAAACGGTAGAACGCCTTCAAAGACCCATCAGGAAGACAGCTCGTTATGATCGTTCACTCTGGGTCTTGAAGCATGCAAAATCTAGAGGATTTATAACGAAATCGGGCATTATGCTAGGAATTGGAGAAAAGAAAGATGAAATCAAACAGGTGCTCAATGATATGCAATCCGTTGGTGTCGACATTCTAACAATAGGTCAATATCTACAGCCATCACCTAAACACGAACCAGTCGATCGCTGGGTCACTCCCGAAGAATTCAAAGAATGGAAAGCATACTCGTTAGAAATTGGCTTTGGAGTTTGTGAATCAGGGCCATTGATTCGATCTTCTTATCATGCCGAAGAGCAATCAGAAAAATTTGATGTGTTAAATAGACGTAAGCAGCTTATGCAAACCATTGGATCTAATTAATCCATTCTTTTTCGCTTTGATAAAGTGCTTTAGCTAAGACTCTCGGGAAAAAGGGTCCCTCATAAATCCAACTTGAATAAATTTGGATTAAAGAGGCTCCAGCATTCAGCATTTCTCCAGCAGTCCTCGGACTATTAATACCTCCCACTCCTATGATTGGAAAATGTCCCAAGGTGGACTTGGATATGTATCGTATCATATCTAACGATAACTTATTTAAAAAATCACCACCACTGTAGCCACCCATTTCAATTATCCCAATTGAGTTTGGTCTTTGGATTGTCGTATTTGTAGCAATAATACCACTGTAGTTGTAGTCCAATAAAAGCTCTAAAATAATATCTACTTCTTGATATGTTAGATCAGGTGCAATTTTTAACAAAACTGGATGTGGAGCTCGCCCCATTTTTTTTGCATATGCCAGATTTTCTTTTTGTATAGAATCCAACAACACGGAAAGGTATTCGCGAGATTGCAACTGCCTTAAATTTTGAGTGTTTGGACTACTCACATTGATTGTAAAATAATCCGCCTGATCTGCTAAAACTTTAAAACATTTCAAATAATCCTCAACCGCATTTTCTAATGGTGTCGATTTTGCTTTTCCGATATTAACACCTAAGGGAACTCCTCTTCGCCCTTTGGGATATTTATGCTCTAACGCATATAACATATTTTCAGTGCCTTTATTATTAAAGCCCATACGGTTAATAAGACCATTCGAAGCAAGATCTCGAAATAATCTAGGTCTTGGATTGCCCGGCTGAGCTTCTGGCGTTACAGTACCAACCTCGATATGACCAAAACCAAAGCCTTCGATTGCTTTAGCCAATTCCCCGTTCTTATCCATTCCAGCCGCTAAACCGACTCTATTTGGAAATTCTAAACCAAAAAGCTTTACAGGATTATCCGCTTTTACCGAATTATAGCGAGACATAAGCTCGCAAACGAGTGGTAAAGAAGTCATCAGCTTCAAGAACTGACAGGCAGATTCATGGGCATTTTCGGGCTCGAGCTTAAAAATTAACGGCCTAAGTAAGTTTTTGTAAAAAAAAGTCATTTAATTGAAATAATATAGGCAATTGTGTTATCTAAATCCAATTAAATTTCAATTTTTTATAAAAAAATTTATAATGCGCTTTACAAAAGAAATCACACTGTTTTACCCATTAGATAGCATATTTAAATTATTAGTTAAATTTAATCACTCTCAATCTCGTTATGTCAAAAAGTTCCCCAAAATTATCATGGTGTAAAGCACATCTTGGAAAAGATATGAACTGGTGGGTTAAGGAAATCAGCGACCGCATTCATTGGGATGTTGATGGTTTAGGAATAATTGATCCTAAACAGTTTCAATACATCATAGATTTAATTGAACCATTGTATGACTATGGGTTTTTAAATGAAATTTTGGATAAAGCCTTTTACTCATTTGTCATTGAAAAAATCAATGCCGATAAAAGCGTCGACTTAAAACGTACCGTAGAAAGCACTCTTGATTGTGAAGATCAATTTTTCGCCCTTCCTGACATTATAGATGAAGAAAAGGGTCCTTACGCAGATTTCTTAGACCATATTACTAAACTGCGAGTCAAGATGCTAAATAGCTCACTTGAGTTTTCTCAAAAACTAACAATTGAGGAGTTGGAAGAGGATATCCGAGAAGAGCAAAATAAAGACTATATGGAGGGTCGATCCACCCACTTCTTTTCAGAGATTACCTCTATCTTGGAATACTTACCCGAGGGGTTTGAGCTTGATCAGGATGAAGCACCTGAGACTAAGGAAGTTTCAGAACCTGAACTTCAAGAAATCGAAGGTATCGAAGAAGAGGTTGAAGACGATATCGAAGCAGATGAAACCATGAAGTGGGATGAGGAAGACGAAGATGAAGAGGATCAGTTCGAAGAAACCACGTCTCCACCTGAATCCTAACGGGATTGAACTTTCATAGTTAAAACGAGTTCCGACCCATAAGGCCTGCAGGCATAGGTTTTATTGGGCACATACGCTTCTATAATTTCAAACTTTTCCCCAAAAAATTCTAACAAGTAATTTTTAGAAACTTTATAAGGAGGTCCTTGAACCAGCTCATAGTACTCGTCTGCGATAAAAAATATCCCTAATAAATGACCATTTGGCTTTAAAAGCTTCCCTACTTGATCACGATAAGCATTACGCAAACACGGCTCTATCGCACAAAAGAATGTGTGCTCAAATATCCAATCATAGCGTACAGCACTTGAAATACTTTCATCGAAAAAATCCTGACAAATGTATTGTACGTTATTTAAGATAGAATGGTTTTTAGCTAACCCTATGGCAGTCTCTGAGATATCCATTCCGGTAACACTCTTACAGTGGTTCGCCAAAAAACGAACATCGTGCCCTTCCCCACAACCTAAAACTAAAACCTCTCCATCAATGTCATTCTGATTTACCCACTCCATTAAGGGTGGAGCGGTCTTACCTTTATTCCATGGCGTATCACCATCACGATAAGCCTGATCCCAATCCTTTGCTTTCATCTAGATTGTAAGCGTATTTTGTTTAAATTATTAGCACGGCAAATATCCATAATTTGAGCAATGACCTTAATTTCAACTGATTCGTCCGACATAATTAAAAGTGACGCATTCTGATTAAGGGTTTTTGTACTTTGCAAAATCGACTCAAGTCCTTCAAGCGAAAGAGGAGTCTGATTAAAATATATGGTTTCATCTCGGTCGATACTAATGACCATTTGCTCATCCACTTTATTCAAACCAGCTGTTTTAAATTCAGGTAGTACTATATTCAATGTTTTGAACTCCTTAAACTGCATAGTCACAAGAAAGAAAAAAAGCAAAACCGTTAATACATCGACTAACGGCACAATATTAATAGCAGGTTTATGCCTTCTGATTTTTTTGATACTCATGATTGGAACGCCTCCTATTAAATAAACCTTCAACACATAGCTCCAACATACTTTCAATAACATCAATTCTTCTAGATAAAAAAGAATACATAGCTGAACTTGGAATCGCTATCATTAAACCTAAAATAGTTGTATTTAAAGCCAAAGCAATCCCTCTGACAAAGGTCTCTTGGTCAGAAAAGCCAGAATCAGACAAAAATGCACCAAAGACATCCGTTAAACCGATAACCGTGCCAAGCAAACCAATAAAAGGTGCAATTCCAGCAATAATATCTAAAATAAAAAGACCTTTTTGCAAACGATTTAGCTCAAGTTGAACAAATGCTTGAACCAATCGTTCATCATCTTGACTTGGATTGTTATCGAAAAAACGGATCAAGCGATACATCAACGATTCCTTTCTAACTGTATTTTTGTCGATGGTATTCGCTAGTACATTTGATACAAAAGCATCCGATAGAGTGACACATTCTCTAAGTGCTAAAAATCGTTCTAATGAAAAATAAACCGCTAATACAGAGCAAACCGTTAATGGATATATAAATATGCCAGTATAAGCAAAAAATTCCATCCTAACTTATGTACTCCAAGTTAGCGACCACTTCTTCAACATCTGAATCACCCTCAAGTAATTCATTTAAGGTGTCATAACGACCACTAAGCAAACTTTCTCGTGCCCCTTTTTTTATAGTAAAAGGCACTTGAATAGAACCCACTTTTACTAGGCAATTTTCGACATCGATAGTCATCAATAAAGACGGATCTGATTCGATTTCCTCAACAATCTTTTTTCTTCCTGCATCATCAACCGAAGCGCACACAATTCCAAGATTGGTTGAATTTCCAAAAAATATTTCAGCAAAACTACCAGCTATCACTGCATTATAGCCTGCTTTTTGTATTGATTGAGGAGCATGTTCTCTAGAACTGCCACATCCAAAATTATTGTCGCTAATCAATATTGAAGCATCTGCATAACGATGATCATTTAAAGGATGCTCTTTATTATTACGATTTGAATCATAACGAACATCGTAAAATAAGTAGTCTCCTAACCCATCAAAAGTCACACATTTCATGAAGCGAGCCGGTATAATTCTATCTGTATCAATATCATTGCCTTCAACATAAATTGCTGACCCCTTGATTTCTTTTATAGCACTTTCTTTCATAAATTTCGTTAATTAGATTAAAAATTGAAGACCTCCCGGGCATCAGAAATTTCTCCAGTAATTGCTGCCGCAGCCACCATAAGAGGACTCATCAACATAGTTCTACCGGTCGGACTTCCCTGACGACCCTTAAAATTTCGATTTGAAGAACTTGCACATAATTGATCTCCAATTAACTTGTCGGGATTCATCGCCAAACACATGGAACAGCCCGCACCTCGCCATTCAAAACCAGCCTCTGTATAAATTTCATCTAAGCCTTGTGCTTTCGCAATAGAAGCAACGACCTGTGATCCCGGTACAACGATTGCCTTCACTCCCTCAGCAACTTTTTTCCCTTTAAGAAATTGTGCAACTTCCTGAAGATCTGACAAACGACCATTGGTACAAGAACCAAGGAATGCGACATCGATCTTTTTCCCTTTAACCGGTGACCCTCCTTCAAAAGACATATGCTCAAGGGCTTCCTCGATTGAAGCGCGTTCTGACTGTGTGCCTCCAGATTCAACTGTCGGTATATTCTCATTCACACCAACGCCCTGACTCGGATTGATACCCCAAGTAACCGTTGGCTGTATCTCATTCGCATCAATCTCAACAAGATCATCATAGTGACAGTCGGAATCTGAGGCAAAAGCTCTCCAACGAGTTATTGCCGATTCAAATTCATCACCATTAGGGCAATATTTACGATCCCTCAAATAGTCAAAGGTCGTATCATCAGGGTTTACATAACCAACTCGTGCGCCTCCTTCAATCGACATATTACAAACCGTCATGCGTTCTTCCATTGAAAAACGATCAAACACCTCGCCTCCGTATTCGTAGGCAAAACCAGTTCCTCCATTCGTTCCCAAAACTCTTATGATATGCAAAATAACATCTTTAGCATATACGCCTGGAGCCAACTGACCATTCACATTAATTCGCCTTACTTTTAATTGATTTAGAGCGATTGTTTGCGTTGCTAACACATCTCGAACTTGACTCGTTCCTATACCAAAGGCAATGGCACCAAAGGCTCCATGCGTTGAAGTATGGGAATCACCACAAGCGATGGTCGTTCCTGGTTGAGTAATACCTTGCTCTGGTCCTACAATATGAACGATCCCTTGTTTTCCTGTATTGGTATCAAAAAAAGTAATGTTATTTTCTGCACAGTTTTTCCGTAATTCTTCAATCATTGCTTGAGCCAAACCATCACTGTAAGGCTCTGCCGATTCATTTGTTGGAACGATATGGTCAACCGTAGCAAAGGTTCTATTAGGGTAGCGAACAGCTAATCCCTTTTCTCGAAGCATACCAAATGCTTGAGGACTAGTAACCTCATGGATCAAATGTGTACCTATTAGCAACTGTGACTGTCCGTTAGACAGTTCTCTTACAGAATGCGCCTCCCAAACTTTTTCAAAAAGTGTTTTTCCCATAATACGTTTAAAATTTAGCAAAGAATGTTTTTAAAACAATGAATTTTAAAATCGCAAATACTAAAAACAAAAAAAGCCCACTGATAAACAGTGGGCGTTGCGTTAAAGCATAAACTTAGAGTGAAGCTTTTAGACCTGCACCTGCTTTAAATTTAACTGACTTAGAAGCTTTGATTTTGATCTTTTCACCAGTCTGAGGGTTGACGCCTTGGCGAGCAGCACGTTTTGTAACTGAGAAAGTACCGAATCCAATTAATTGAACACTTTTGTCTTTCTTAATGCCTTTTTTGACGCCTTCTAAAACTGCTTCAAGCGCACGCTCTGCTGCTGCTTTAGATGTATCTGAACCGAGTGATTTTTGTATTTCTGCGACTAATTGTGCTTTATTCATAGTGAGTAGATTAATGTTAATTGTTATGTTAAAAGGCTTATATCTCAGCATAGATGCACTGTCCGTCAATTAAATAAACCATTTAGAGTCTAAAAAATCTTAAAAAATACAATTTATGTCCTTAAATCTAAAAATCTGCCTACGATTGAGCATTAAATATCCGACTGAGCAATTCTTTCAACGCTTCCTCATCAGTGATGGATTTCTCTTGTGCAATTTGTTCCGCCCTCTTTATCAACTGTTTAGCGGCAATCTCAGCTTGCGCTTCCTCTGCTCCTAATTTCATAAAAACCTGCTTTAATTCCTCTAAGATCATTCGTCACACATTTTAAGTTTTTTAACTAATTGAATTTTGCTTCCATTCAATTCGACACCTTTTTCAAAACTACCAATAAAGCGTTCTTTTAAAAGGGCGACTCCCATCCATGATGATGCTTTTCCCTCTACATAATAGAGCGTTCTCAATTCCCCAATCTTTCGTCCCTCAAAGAAAAGGATTTCAGGTAATTGGATATCCAGCGTTTTAACATCACTCAATAGACTAACCACATAGAGCCCTCTTTGAGGTGTCCCTAAGTGATACAAACGTGAGACCACTTCTTGACCAAGATAACATCCCTTTGTTAGCGAAGCTGCACTTGGTACTAAATCACCTTCACCTGCCAAATCGTCTTTCCCGATCTCATTCGGGATTAGAGGAATTCCCATATCAATCCTTCGAAGGTTCATCTCATCCGAACCCATCTCCGTCATTGGATAACTGGAAATAAAGGAATGAAACGATTCTAAGGCCTTAGCTTCTCTAAAATAAATCTCAAATCCTGTACCCATAAGACGCTTACTTTTGAATGCGACTCCAAATGCTTCTGATTCAATAAACTGTTCTGAATCGAGATCATATACTAAACCTAAATATTGAAGAAAATCCCTGAAACCTTCATCGCTAGTTGAGGCGCACCCTAAAACGGGAACTACCTCAATCATAACATCATCCGCTACAATATGTTGCTCTAAAGTTGTTCTTATAAATTGGGGATTTGTATGCTCTGAAAAGATATAATAGGTCTCTGAATCGATTGCTAAAATATGACTGTCCGCCAATACATGTCCCTTTTTATCTAACCATAAACCATACGTAACTGATTTTTCGATACTTGTTATCAGATTATTACTAAATTGGCTTTGCAGAAAGCTAGCACTATCGCCTCCAGTAACTTTCAAATATGAAGGAACATCGTATAAATAGATTTCTGAACGCTTAAGAAGTGAACTCATTTGATGTATAAATTATTAAAAAATTAGAAATATGACTTGTTACTTTGAAAAGCTTAATCTATCCCAAAGGTGTGAAAAAGATAACAGACATTAATATAACTTCAAAAACTCAACTGCCGACACCTGTCGAACTATGCAGTAAAATAAAAAGAAGTAAAGACGTAGAACAATTTGTCGTAGAAACTAGGAACGCAATAAACAATATACTTTTTGGTGATGACGATCGCCTACTTATGGTTGTTGGTCCCTGCTCAATTCATGACTTAGAAGCAGGTAGAGAGTACGCACGTCGCCTTGCTCAATTATCAAAAGATTTATCCGACCGCTTCTTAATTGTCATGCGTGTTTATTTTGAAAAGCCTAGAACCACTGTCGGATGGAAAGGATTAATCATGGATCCAAATCTAGATGGCACTTCTGACATTCCTGCAGGCCTAGAGATTGCACGCTCATTTTTAACTGAAGTGCTTGAACTTGGATTGCCGACCGCAACAGAATTACTAGATCCAATAACTCCTCAATATATTGCAGACTTAGTTTGTTGGTCAGCGATTGGTGCACGAACAACAGAAAGTCAGACGCATAGACAGATGGCATCTGGCCTGTCGATGCCTTTAGGCTTTAAAAATGGTACTGATGGAAATTTAGACGTTGCGATCAATGCAATTAAAGCAGCCAGCCAACCACAAACATTTCTCGGAATCGATAACGAAGGGCGCGCCAATGCATTAACCACAAATGGAAACCCTAATTGCCACATTGTACTAAGAGGTGGATCTAAAGGCCCCAACTATTCTGAAGAAGATCTTAAATTTGCCTCTGAAAAATTACAGTCAGCAAATTTAAAGCCTTCTATTATGATCGATTGTAGTCACGCTAACAGCAACAAAAACCCTGACTTACAGCCAACTGTATTTGAAGCACTTATTCAACAAAGTATAGAGAATAAAGCCATTATTGGCGGTATGATTGAGAGTAATTTAAAGTCTGGTAATCAGAAATTCCCCCAGCCTAAAGAGGCACTAGAATACGGTGTATCGATAACCGATGGCTGTATTGATTGGGAAACAACCGAAAAAATCCTCAGAGAGGCACACCAACAATTAAACGCCTAATAAGCTAAAAATAATGAAAAATCCAGCCATTCGTATTGCCATCACAGGAGCAGCCGGTCAAATAGGATACGCTCTCTTATTTCGTATTGCATCAGGTGCCGTGTTTGGACCTGATCAACCCGTTAAGCTTAACTTAATTGAAATTCCCAATGCCTTAGATCGATTAAAAGGCGTTATCATGGAATTAGAAGATTGCGCCTTTCCTCTTCTAGAGGAAGTTGTGGCCACTACGGATTTAGACGAAGGATTTAAAGCCGTTAATTGGGCTCTTTTAGTTGGCTCTGTTCCACGCTCTAAAGGTATGGAGCGAAATGATTTGCTGACCATTAATGGTGGAATATTCACTTCTCAAGGTAAAGCAATAGAAGCCAATGCAGCCGATAATGTTCGAATTTTAGTTGTTGGAAACCCCTGCAATACCAACTGCTTAATCGCAATGAACAATGCGCCTAAAATATCCAAGGATCGTTGGTTTGCTATGACGATGCTTGATGAAAATCGTGCAAAAGCTCAACTCGCTAAAAAATCGAATCAACCCGTCAGTGCCATAACCAACATGACAATATGGGGCAATCATTCAGCGACCCAATACCCTGACTTTTATTCTGCAAAAATTAATCAAAAGCCCGCAAATGACATTATAAATGATCCTAATTGGTTGGAAAATGATTTCATTCCCACTGTTCAAAAAAGAGGTGCTCAAATAATTGAAGCTCGGGGCGCTTCATCGGCAGCTTCAGCAGCAAATGCTATTATCGACAGCATCAAAAACATTATAAATCCGACACAAGGTGACGACTGGTTTAGTATGTGTATTTGCTCAGATGGAAGCTATGGCATTGATTCAGGCCTTATTGCTTCATTCCCTTGCAGAAGTGATGGAAACACAATTTCTATTGTCCCAGACATCGAATTGAATGATTTTAGCAAAGAAAAGATAGAGGCTTCTATTCTAGAACTGAATCAGGAAAAAGAAGCCGTCAAAGACCTTATCTAAATATCTGATAAGCAGTATTTCAGATAAACTTTAAATCCATATTTTTCACATAAAAATCGCATTAATTTAGCGCGCTATTTAGAACTTATGTGACAAATAAGTTAATTTTTTTCTTTCCTTTTAACAATTTTCATCTTAAAAGGTTATTCCATCTACTTTAGATGACATTCGTATTTTTTAGAAAAAACTTAAAAGAACTAGATGGATTTAGTTCAAGTTCCTTTTCTTCAGACGAGATCACTTCCTGTTTAGATCCTGTCCCCAACTTCCCCCATAAGCGTTATTTTTATATCGATTTTCCTATTTTTACTTGGGCTTTAGAAACTCTAGTTAGTTTTCTAAAACCAAGTTTAACCCCTACATACACATATGGAAAAAATAACCGAAAAAATAACAGATGTAATCAAAACTATATCCGAACTCGGAATTGGTTTGGTTGCTCTTGGCATCGTAGCTGAAATCATATTCGGCCAAGGTGCCATTTTTGGAGCCAGCGTCGTTTCAAATCTATCGGCAATCGTAGGTTCGATTGGAGGAGAAAACGGTTTCGTTGGGCTTATTGCCCTCCTGATAATCCTCGGATTATTACGCAAACGTGCATAAACAGTAACCCTTAACTAACAAAAATATGGAACAAATTACAAATTCAGTAAAATCTATCATTGGAAACTTAAAAGGTATTCTAATTGCATCCGCTGGTCTACTAATAATCGTACAAATCGTATTCGGAGCTTCTGGTTTCGATGTGGTTGGAAATCTTACCGCTCTAATCGATGGCTTCATCGGTGCTGGTGCTTCTTTGGTATCAGTGATAGCAGGTATTATTGTACTAGGTTTATTATCGGACTAATTTAATTAATTAGTCGTTCATCTAAGGGAGCTTATATAAGCTCCCTTTTTATTTTACATTATTCAAAATTAAGAGATTCTAACATCTATGAATTTGATAAAACCCTATCAAGCCTGTGACCAACGATATAAAACTAAAAACTTTTATAAGCGTTGTGGGAAAAGCGGCATTAAACTACCAAAAGTGTCTTTAGGCTTGTGGCATAATTTTGGAAAAAATGATGATCTTCAAAATCAAAAAAAGCTTATACAAACAGCATTCGATAACGGAATCACTCATTTTGACTTGGCAAATAACTACGGGCCTCCTCCAGGTAGCGCAGAAACAAACTTCGGAAAAATACTTGGAGATGATTTAAGCGCATATCGTGATGAATTAATACTATCGACTAAGGCTGGATACGGAATGTGGGAAGGGCCTTATGGCGATTTTGGCTCAAGAAAGTATTTAATTGCTAGCTGTGATCAAAGCCTCAAACGAATGAACCTAGACTATGTAGACATTTTTTACCATCATAGACCCGACCCCGATACTCCGCTTGAAGAAACTATGTCAGCATTGGATCATTTGGTAAAAAGTGGCAAGGCACTCTATATTGGAATTTCAAATTATTCAGAAACAGAAGCACTTAAGGCGATTCGTATCCTCGAAGGATTAGGCACTCCTTGTCTGATTCACCAATTACGCTATAATATGCTAGATGCAAAGCCTCAAAAGGATGTTTTGCCTTCCTTATTTCAAGCGGGTGTCGGTTCGATTGTCTATTCCCCACTTGCACAGGGACTATTATCCAATCGTTATCGCAATGCGATTCCCAAAGGCTCTCGTGCCGAGAGAAAAGACTCCCCATTTCTTAGCCATCACGAGGTAGAAACACATCAATCCATTATACATAATTTAACGATACTTTCTGAAAAGAGAGGTCAAACACTTGCACAGCTTGCGCTAGCCTGGTGCTTAAGACTTGAATCCGTCACCAGTGTATTAATCGGCGTGAGTACCACTGAACAAATAAAAGAAAACCTCAAAGCCTGTGATCATACTGATTTTACCGAAGAAGAACTCCATGAAATCAGTCGTATCTGCCAGAAAGATTGAAGTGAAATAATCACAAGTTTTTTTAATCAATGAATCCAAATCGATTGAATTTTGCCGTTTGTGGCCTAGGATATTATGCAGAAAATTGGATTGCACCTGCCATTGCTCAATCGGCTTACAGTTCGGTAAAAGCGATCATCACTGGTAGCCCGGCAAAAGTTTCTAAATGGCAAAAACAATATAACATAAAGGATTCTAATGTATACTCATATGAAAACTTAGATGCCATTGCCCAAAACCCTGAAATCGATTGCGTATACATTGTCACACCAACAGGGCTTCACTGCGAACAGACCAATCGATGCCTAGCGGCAGGAAAACATGTCATTGTTGAAAAACCTATGGCCCCAAACGCTTCTGATTGCATTCGTATGATTGAAGCTTCAGTAAAAGCTAATAAAAGCTTACAAATTGGCTACAGGCTCCATTGGGATCCCTTTCATTTAAGCATTATGAATGCTATGCGAAAAAGAAACTACGGTGATTGGTCAATCATGCGTAGCGGATTTTCATACGACCAAGCTTCGATTGCAGTTGATAATGACTGGCGTATGTCTCGAGCTATGAACATTGAGGGGGCAATTTACGACATCGGTGTTTATGTCATACAATCAGCTTTTTATGCAGCAAACGAGAGCCCGATCAGCGTCCAAGCAAAATCCCACACAAGCCGAAAAGCATTATTTAAAGAATTTCCAGAGCATTGGGAATGGACATTTCGATGGTCAAATGGGCAAACTAGCCACCATAGCTCAAGCTACGGATTAGAAGAAAATACTCTAACTATTGAAACGGAAAAAGGTTCCTTGGGGATTCATTCAGCCTTTGGTTACGATGGTCAAAAAGGATTTTCCCCAGACGGAAAGATGAATTATACTCACTTATTTCAACAAAAACATCAACTAGAAGGACAATGTCGTGCCATTTTGAATCTTGAAAAGAGCCGAACGCCCCCCGAAATGGGTCTGCGAGATATTCAAGTGATTAATGCAATTGTTGACTCTGCTCATTCAAAAAAAGAACTCTTATTAACTGAGCACAAACTTTGATAACACTATGATTTCAAGGACGTTAGCATTAAAACCGATTCTTTACCTTGTATTTCTTTTTGGATTATCATCAATCCAAGGCAGTCAATATCCTAATATAATTATAATCTTTGCGGATGACTTAGGCTATGGCGATTTAAGTTGTTTTGGAAGCGAAACCATCCAGACACCAAATTTAGATTCTTTGGCTAAAGAAGGACAAAAATGGACTCAATTCTATTCGGCCTCACCCATTTGTTCTCCAAGTAGAGCCGCATTGATGACAGGGCTATACCCATTCCGAACAGGAACAGACTCGCAAGTATTTTACGAATGGTCTGCAGGTGGATTAATCCCTGAAAGCCATACGATAGCAGAACTTTTAAAAGATTATAATTATCGCACCGCCTGCATCGGGAAATGGCACTTAGGACATACCGAAGAATACCTGCCGGAGAAACATGGTTTTGATTATTTTTACGGTATTCCGTATTCAAATGATATGAGAGTCGATCCTAAAATGAAAGTCTCAGACTCGATCAATTTTAGAAAAGGCATGAACTTGGAAAAAATGCGTTCTAAAGGAAATAAAATTAAAAATTGGGTGCCCTTGATGGAAAGTGATCTAATCATAGAGTACCCCTGTGATCAGGAAACGCTTACAAAACGGTATACTGAAAAATCTATTCAATTCATTCAATCAAATCAAAGAAAACCCTTTTTCTTATATCTATCACATACTATGCCACATATACCCCTTATGGCCTCTGAGAAATTTAAAGGCATCAGCCAACATGGTCCTTATGGTGACGCAATAGAAGAAATTGATCATTCCGTTGGTCTCATTATCAAAACACTAAAGTCTCTTAATATTGAAAAAAATACCTTAATTATTTTCACTTCTGATAATGGTCCAGACCTTACGTATAATAGAAACCCAGGATCTACAGGAAATTTACAGGGTTCTAAATTTTATCCAAGTGAAGGAGGGCAAAGAGTTCCTGCAATCTTTTGGTGGCCAGAAACCATAGAACCTGCAGTAATCAATCAACTGGGTAGCACTCTTGATATTTACAGCACCATTAAGAATTTACTGCCAAAATCAAATAATGTAGAAACTCCATGTGATTCATATGACTTGAGTAAAGTTCTTTTGCAAAATGAACTTAGCAAACGAGACCACTTCTTTTATTTAAGTACAGGAATTCCTCCTAGAGCCCAAGTTTATGCCATTCGAAAAGGAAACTGGAAAGCTCATTTTTATAAGAGCAATCCTCCCTTTTATGATCCAAATAAAATCATTAAATTAGATCCTGTAAAACTTTATAACCTGCATTCGGATCCAACAGAATCAAACGATCTCGCACAACAGCATCCTGAAATCATCAACGAACTTTTAGGTCTGAAGTCTCTATTTGATGAGACGGCAAAACCAGCATTTGACCAAAGCATACCAAAATTAGAAGATCAAATAAGACCTAGTTGGGCTCAATAATAAACTAATTCCTAAATAGACATTGTGAATCCAAAAAATTCCGTTTAGGTGAAAGGCTATGGACGCAAAGCAAGTAGCGGAAAACAACACCAAAACCTTCATTCACTATCGAGTTTTTTTTCGTGCACGCTACTACTACCCCGTATTCACACTTTTATTTTTAGATTTTGGTTTAAGTCTTTCACAGTTTGCCATTTTAAATTCTATATGGGCTCTCACCATCGTCTTATTTGAAATTCCTTTAGGAGGGCTAGCAGATACTATTGGAAGGCGTAAAATCGTCATTTTTTCAGCCATATTATTAAACCTTGAACTTCTGGTATGGCTTTTTGCCCCCATCAATGGAGGAGATACCTTATTCTATTTTTTCCTAGTTAATAGAATTCTCAGTGGTCTCTGTGAAGCCGCATCCAGCGGAGCAGATGAAGCACTCGCGTACGATGCACTTGAAAAAGCGAACCTTAAAAACAAATGGTCCGAAGTTTTAGAAAAGACTCAGAGATACACGTCTTTATATTTCATTTTTGTTTTACTGATTGGAGCATCGGTTTATGACCCAACGATCGTAACGTATCTCTATAATCTTTTTGGCGGTATTGGGACTATCTCACAAGAGGACACACTTAAATTTCCACTCATTCTGAATCAGTTAGCAGCACTCTATGTTCTATACAAATCCTTTCAATTTAAAGAACATTGGGAACAAAATCAAAGCATACAAAATGCTCTTCGTTCGTCTGGTATAAAAATCGTACAATCAGTTAATTGGATCAAAAAAACACTGATCGTTATTGCCCTACTACTCATCTTAACATTTTCAGAAAGTTTAATTCTTCAGTTTTTGACCTTGATGCAACAATACTGGAAAGTCATTGATATTCCAATATTTTACTACGGCATCATCGGATCAACACTCGCCCTATTTGCATCGATCATTCCCTCTTTGGGTAAGTTCTTGTACGGTCGGCTGAACCTCAAAACAAATTTTACACTGTGCTATGCTTCACTCTTAATCGCATATGCATTGATAGCTTTGAGTATCCCCTATTATGGAATCCTACCAGCCATATTACTCTATTGCACTTATCAATTAGTCATTTACTTGAATAGCGTCTATTTAAACCAATACTGCTTAGAAGATAATAGAGCAACTATTCTGAGTATTCAGAGTATGCTTTCATTCTCGAAATATGGCATCGTCAGCATTCTTTACTCATTTTTAGTAACCGCCATCTCCAACCAACAACTAAATACTAATCTAAATCAAATCTTCAAGTTGAGCCTAGTTGCGTTTCCTACATACTTTTTAGTAACGACTTTATCAGTCTACTTCTTAGCGAGAAATAGTTTTTATAAAACTAGTTGAAAAGGTATCGGAAAATCAAATAGCTGAGCAGGCCATGTCTTGGCCGCAACACAGAGGAGATTTTATTTTACCCTCACAACTCGGACATTTAGAGATCTGAACGTCAGTACCATCATCTAAAGTTAAAATGCCATCCACTAAAGGAACATTGCATTTAGCACAAGATGCATTCACCGCCATATCACATATGCTACAAGTGTAAGTCGCCATGACACTAATAGTAATGAAATTAAAAAAATTTCAATCTAAAACGAAAAAGCATCGAGCAGTCAAAGTATCTACTGAATGTACGATTTAA
>CEOK01024722.1_pt1 | contig 28711 bp, 25 predicted proteins | sample 427001 | NCBI WGS metagenome assembly CEOK01 (sample SAMEA2591108, study PRJEB7988) | marine metagenome | isolation source: saline water (ENVO:00002010), including | reverse complement strand
ATTATAAAGGAAGAGGTCACACCACTAACACCTGCGATGCGAGTTATTTTTCCGAGGAGAAAATCGTGGTAACGGTCCATATTTGGTACAACCACTTTAAGTTGGTAGTCGGCGTCATGACCTGTGATCAGATAACATTCGAGGACCTCATCATACAGGGAAACGGTGCGTTCGAAATTATCGAACCGCTCCTGTGTGTGCTGATCCATTCGAATATGCAATATAGCTGTCAGATGTAAATTTACAGTTCGCTCATTTAGACGTACAACCCAATCTCGAATGACGCCATGTTCCTGAAGACTTTTAACGCGTCGAGAACATGGTGCTGGTGTTAAACCAACTTTTTCGGCTAGCTCTTGATTCGATTGACTTCCATCCTTTTGTAATTCCCTTAATATATGTAAATCATAACGATCAAGCTGAAAGCTGCTCATACCTAGGTTTTTCCGTAAAATTTAATATATATCATTATAACGCAATTATATTGCGCTTATATCGAAATTTATGCAATATTTAATATATAATTGCGTAAAATATGTTTTATAATTGTAGACAATTAAAAACTCTAATTCTAACGCAAGAATAGCAAGATGCGGAAATAGGGAACTGGTTATGTTTGATCACACAAAATATATTCCGTTTACGCCAATTGCACTGCCAGGTCGGTCATGGCCGGATCAGCAAATTCGTAAAGCTCCTTCCTGGTGTAGTGTCGACCTCCGCGATGGTAATCAAGCCCTCATCAATCCCATGGGCGTAGAGCAAAAAATGAATATGTTTGATCTCCTCGTAAAGATTGGATTTAAGGAAATTGAGGTCGGCTTTCCCTCAGCATCGCAACCAGACTTCGATTTTGTGCGAAAACTTATTGACGAGGAACGAATCCCTACTGATGTGACCATTCAAGTGCTTACCCAAGCTAGGAAGGAGCTAATCGAGCGGACATATAAAGCTTTAAAAGGTGCTACTCGGGCTATTGTTCATGTCTATAATTCAACATCAACCGTCCAACGTGATCAGGTCTTTGCATTACCGCCCGAGGGTATTATAAATATTGCCGCCCAAGGCGCCAAGTGGGTAAAAGAATGTGCGATGCGCTACCCCAAAACTGACTGGATCTTTCAATATTCACCCGAGAGCTTCACAGGGACAGATAGCACTCATGCAATTGCTGTTTGTAATGCCGTGCTTGACGAGTGGAGACCGGAGCTCGGGCAAAAAGTTATTCTAAACCTTCCTGCAACAGTTGAGATGTCTACGCCGAACGTATTTGCGGACCAGATAGAATATTTTTGTCGAAATTTAACCAGGCGAGAGCATGTAATAATTAGTCTTCACACCCATAATGACCGTGGATGCGGTGTGGCAGCCGCTGAGTTAGGAATATTAGCGGGTGCAGATCGCATAGAGGGAACACTTTTGGGTAATGGAGAGCGCACCGGTAATATGGATATAGTAATCATGGCAATGAATCTTTACTCGCAAGGTATCAATCCTCAGCTAAATCTTTCAAATATCGTTGAAATCATTGATGTGGTGGAAGACTGTACCAATATAGGCATCGCTCCTCGCCACCCTTGGGCAGGCGAGCTTGTTTATACCGCCTTCTCAGGGAGTCACCAGGATGCGATTCGAAAATCGATTCAGTATCACAAAGAACACGATCAATCATTCTGGAACGTAGCATACCTGCCAATTGATCCAAGGGATATTGGCAGACGCTACGAGGCGGTAGTCCGGATTAATAGCCAAAGTGGCAAAGGTGGTGTTGCGCTCGTGCTCGAACGTGACTACAACATTGAACTGCCTAAGTGGATGCAAATTCAGCTCAGCAAAGTTGTTCAGGCTAAGGTTGAGAAAACCGGTCGAGAAATTTCTTCAAAAGATATTAAAGCGCTCTATGAAAACTACTTTGTAAAGGTTGACGATGAGTGGAATCTAAAGTATTACCATCTGCAGCATAACCAACAACAGGTCGATGCCCAATTTTCGGTGGGTAACAAAAGCTTCAAGGGTCGAGGAGCCGGTGTGCTTGAGGCTCTCTGTAGTGCACTGAGCGATCAATTTGGATGTGACATACAGATCTTACAGTTTGACCAACACGCAGTCGGCTCAGGTAGTGATGCCGAAGCGCAAAGCTCGATTAAAGTCAAAGTTGGTACTGAGTCATTCTTCGCGTCTGCCACCTCCAGCGATTCGAGCGCTGCATCCTTGCAGGCACTATTAACTGCTTTTTCAAAGACACAAACAGCATCCTCAGTGCTTGGAGTCGCTTAAACAACCCTCCCTCGATTCAGTATATTTCTTGGATCCAAAGCTTGCTTTAAGGTTCTCATGAGCGCGATCTCAGCATCACTTCGTGACAACCTCAAGTAATTTTTTTTAAGAACTCCTACCCCATGCTCCGCCGTGATTGCACCGCCGAACTTTCCGATAAGTTCCATGATATCTCTTTCAATGGCTCCACCATCCTCTACTCGATCTGAAAACACAACAGCATGCAGATTATTGTCGGCAATGTGGCCAAAAAAAAGGGTATCTGTGCCCTGATAATTAATATCCAATTCCATTAATAATTCTTGTGAGAAGTCCTCAATCAGATGTATTGGAAGGCTAATATCCTGATTTGAAACGACGCCTTTTAAATTTAGTAGTTCCCCAATCCCGTCTCGAATACGCCAGAATTTTTGAGCATCTTGCTGTGATTTCGCCACGAGCACATCCACAAGAAAACCTGCCTCCATTTGGTCATAAAGTTGACTTTCGAACCATTCCGCTGACTCTTCAGCTCGATTATCTTTATATTCCACTAGAAGATAGAATGGATGTTGGTGACTAAAAGGATCGTCCAACGAGGGGAGCACTTCTAAAACCCTTCGATAGTAAGCAGCCCACATTACTTCAAACCCAGTCAACCCTGCTCCAAGCCAACGTTTGAAGGCGTTGAGGACTTTTATTATTGATTGGTAGTCGTTAAGGGCACAGAGCGCAGTATGCGTTGCTTGATATTGAGGTTGAAGTTGCAACACCACACGACTTATGATGCCCAACGTTCCCTCAGAGCCAATGAATAGTTGCTTAAGGTCATATCCAGAGTTATTTTTAACCATTTTGTTCATTGAGTTAACGATCGTTCCATCTGCGAGGACGGCCTCCAAGCCGAGTACATGCGAGCGAGCCATCCCATAGCGAAGAACTTCCGTGCCGCCTGCATTCGTTGCAATATTACCACCTATGGAGCAAGAGCCCCGAGCCGCTAAGTCTAAGGGTAGTACGAGGTTATATTGCATAGCCGCTTCCTGAAGCACCTGAAGAGGCGTTCCTGCCAGTGCGGAGAGCGTCATTCCCACTTGATCAATCTCCTGAACACCACTGAGCAATTCCAGAGAGATAGCGACCTCGCGACTCTGAGGCGTAGCCCCACCCGCTAGGCCAGTCATCCCGCCTTGCACCACGACAGGCTGGTTATGCGAGTTGCATATTGACAAGATTTTTGAAAGCTTTTCAGTGGAATTCGGCCTCAAAAGAACATGAGGCGACTTGGGCGGAGCAAGGCTCCAATCTGCAAAATGTCGCGCAGATATGTTCCCTTCAAGAAGAACATTGGACCTTCCCAGTACGCGCGAAAACGCATCTTCTAAGTTATCCAATGAACTCATGCCAAAGTTCTATCACTCAGGTATCGGATCTACTCACTCTTTTTGAGGGCCTACCATTTTCCGTCGCGATGCTCAACACGATCGAAGGCATCCCCAATCAACACACCTAACTCGCGGTGTTCACCCTCCTTTAGGTGAACTGCCGGCCGCCCATGTGCGAATCGATAGTTACATATAAGTGCAATATCCCCCACGCTCCATCTTATTGGTATTCCATAACGATCATAAACGTTTAAAAACTGTTGCTTTTCCGACTCCGTCATCTCGCTATCATCTCCATAAGTGAGCTTCAGGGGTCGCTCATCCGGCGCTAGGTGCTGCACCATCGGCCAAGTATCAAACCATGTGCTATCGTCAGCCATGCTACTATAAAGTAGATTCTTGTCTAACCTAGGGAAATATTCAAATGCAGAGATATAGTAACGGGTCTTTAATAAGCCATTTTCTCCCCACTCCGCCAACAAACCGCGCTTTCTTGCCTCGGCAATAGCCTCCTCAGGGTCCTCAGTCAGCATGGATTGTTGCCAATGATTATAGACACCAATGTCTAGTTGATCCTTAAACTGCTCTCGGTCGGTAAGGTTTCGGTGGTAGCAAAGACCTCTTTCTTTAAGCTTCTGACCAAAAGGCGTCGCCAAAAGATCATCAGTAACCTGCACGTTATCGGATACAAAGGTCTCTCCTCCCTCACTAGGCACTTTGTAAGCCAAGAAACCGAGCATATTTGTACTGGAACCGATGTAAGCCATCTCATGGTGGTAATGTAACCAGGCATCGAGCGGCGCTCCTACTTCGTACACATTTTTTTGAAGACTCTTCCGAGGGTTCGCCCCCCCTTCATACTTTCGAGTTGTCTTCAACACCTGAGTGGCTATCAGACGCATTGACTCTAAATCAGTAAGCCCGGTATTGATAATGTGAACCAAACCAACCTGATCAAATACTTCACTCATTCTTTTCTCAAGAGAGACGCTCGGAGTTAGAGGGCTGATGCCGCACCTAAACTCGTGAGCATCAATAACAAACATCGATGGATCTATTGCTGGAGTCCCGGTCCACCACTTCGGTTCGGAAATATTATCAAGTGGGGCGTATGCCGCTTCATCAAACGCTGTTTTCATATTTAATGCCCTCATATCGTGCAATTTCGCGAAGTGTATCTACGAATTCGCTCCGCGACAACTATTTTTTTTTCAAATAAAATGTTACCTATAATTAGCTAGGTGAAAAAGTCATAAAACCTAAAAAAAGCAATGTATTTCAGATACGTAGTCGCTTTTGATAAAGATCGCATAAAACATGAAAATTTGGTCAAATAAACTGGTTTTTTGTGCAATGTTTATATGGACCCTTGTTATGATGCAAACTAGAATAATTTTTTTGGAAAAGAACGTAAAATATAATTAACCTGTTGCTATTTTTCTTGATAATAGAGTTACAAAGACGACACTTTGGCAGCAAGGTATGAAGAACGACAGGCGACAACCCAGGAGTCAATGTTTAATTATGTCCGAATAAGTTATGACGGAATACATCGATTAGACAATGTTCGATCAGAGGTAGATATTTTAGAAAACTTTGTGGATTTTCTATTGAATCAAAAAACCGCAGATGGCAAAGCTCAAAAAGAATTTGATTTCAAAGTTTTTAAAAAACATAAAAATATTCAAGAAACGATTGCTGCCAGCGTGCCAGGTATGGAAAAACTTAAAAGTATTGATGTCGCTAAAGAAAAATTTCACATCAGCCGCCGACTCATACACACTTCTACTTTTCTCACGCCTAGTGGAAAAGCACGTTTCGTAAAAGATCCCACGTCGTCAACACATAACGATGAGGCTTTTCCTTACCTACTGATGAATGTCAGAAGCGAGGGGCAGTTCAATTCGATCATCTATGAAGAGAATGATAGTTACCGAGGTATTGATCAAAGATGGTCCGTAATGATGAATACGCGTCAAATAAGGCGGCTCGGGATCCAAGAGGGACACTTGGTGGGTATTGTCTCAGCATTCGGAAAGATGGATGGGGTCAAAGTGTACTCGTTCGATTTGCCTGACGGCGACTTAATGGCATATTATCCGGAAGCAAACAGACTGATCGGCCTCGATAAAGATCCACGAAGCAAAACACCCGCATTTAAGTCTGTCCCTGTCGATATACTGGTAGATCTAAATCGGTTAACCTACCGAAACGAGCTATAATAAGTAGTGTCAATGCAATGCGAAAACTAACCCACATAAATAATAATGGCGAGGCTGAGATGGTTGATGTATCCGACAAACTTCAATCTTCTAGGACTGCCACAGCAACATCTGTAATAGTTCTTAACCCTGATATTATCAGGGCAATAAATGAATCAAATATAAAAAAAGGTGACGTAATCAGCGTCGCGCGAATCGCTGGAATTCAAGCGGCAAAAAAGTGTAGTGAGCTAATACCCCTCTGCCACCAAATTCCAATTTCTAAAGTTTCGATCACGTTTGATATTCATCAAGACAGAATACAAATAACGGCAATGTGCAAAACAATCGCTCAAACCGGTGTTGAAATGGAAGCTCTGACAGCTGCATCAATTGCAGCTCTCACTATTTATGATATGTGTAAATCAATTGACAGGGGAATTGAAGTCTCTTGTACTAAATTAATAAAGAAATCCGGTGGAACAAAAAAGAACTTTGAGATTGCCGGCGATGTGCGAGGTTAAATTAAAATTTTTTGGGTACCTTTCAGATCTTTCAGAAGAGGTTCCGACAGTTTTAACCGCTTCTACTCCAACTCAGATTCGGAGCAAGTTGGCCATAAAATTCCCAAAGCTTGCGTCTGAGCTACACTCTCCATCCCTTCTACTTGCGGTTAATAAGATATTAGTCAATTGGGATGAGCCTCTTTCAGATGGAGACGAGGTTGCTTTTTTACCTCCAGTAACAGGAGGATGATCTTATGAAGAAAATTATCATACAATCTCAAGATTTTAGTTTAAGCGAAGAATATGGATTGTTGCGACAGAACAGCAAGGGTATAGGCGCCGTGGTCACATTTATTGGTCTAGTGCGAGACTTCGAGGGCGATTCTGAACTAAAACACCTGACCATCCAACACTACCCAGAAATGACAGAAAGACTCATCAAACAAACCGTTGACGAGTCCTATGAACGCTGGACTCTTGACTGTGTGTCTGTAATCCACCGAGTCGGCAAGTTAATGCCATCCGACCAAATCCTGTTCGTCGGAGTATCTGGCCGTCACCGAGCAGACGCATTTTGCGCAAATCAATTTATCATGGACTATCTAAAGACAAAAGCAACTCTCTGGAAAAAAGTCCACTATTCTCAAAGATCAGAATGGGTAAAAGAAAAACGATCTGACACCGTGGCTGTTGAGCGTTGGCGATTTGGTAATGAATGAAATTTGCGGCGTGATATTGGCAGCAGTAAAATCCAGTCGAATGGGAGCTGCGGATAAGGCCGAAAAATTAGGAGAAGGCATTACACTAATGGACCATATAATTCGGAGGATGAAGCCGCAGATAGGTATGCTTGTCATAAACACAATTCCTTACCGGCGCCAGAAAAGAGGGCTACCGGTCATATCTGACATGGGCCAATGCTATATGGGTCCTCTTCACGATATTCATAGCGCACTTATTAGCTATCACATGGAAAAACTAAAATTTCTCGCCGTGGCAGCATGTGACGCCCCGCTTTTACCTTCTCACTTATTTGAGAAGTTGTTTGTAAAGTTGCTTGCTACAGATTCCGATGTCTCTTGTATGAGGTATAATAAGGTCACCCAGCCAACGTTTTCGCTCTGGCATAAAGAGAGGACAGTAAAAACGATCTATCGATCCATCTATATGACTAACCATACTAGTATTAAAAGCGTATTTAACGACTTAAAGGTTTCTTACCTTGATTGGCCCAAATGTCTGCAAAATCCTTTCTGTAATGTTAATGCACCCGCAGATCTTAAAAACTTGCGTACGATTCAATGTCACTAACGGCAAAACAACTTAAACGCCATAACCGTCACCTAACGATTGACTCCATTGGAAAAGAAGGTCAAACAATCTTTGGCGATGCAACTATCCTCATTGCAGGACTTGGTGGACTTGGCTGCCCGGCAGCCAGTTATCTGTGTGGGGCAGGCATTGGATCTATCACTCTGTGTGATTCAGACAAAGTTGAAATATCTAATTTACCGCGCCAAACGCTTTTTAAAGAGGAAGACTTTGGTCAATCTAAGGTGGTAGTTGCCAAACGAGTTCTCAATCTTATGAACACTGACACCAAAATCACAATATTTAACAAAGAACTTGATGACAAACTCCTTAATAATTTCTATACCGTCATACTTGACTGCACTGATAACATTCGTGCTCGTCTCAAACTTAACTCTCATTGTTATGAGAAAAAAATACCGCTCGTTTCGGCCTCTGCAACCGCATGGGAAGGTCAACTCATTGGATTTGACTATAGACATAAACGCAAGCTTTGTATGAGTTGTTTTACAAATCAGGAGCACTATCACGTCAGCAATTCCTGTACCCAGAGAGGCGTCGTAAATTCTGTTGTTGGTATGATGGGAACCCTTCAAGCAACGACGGTTTTGCGCCTTTTGCTGGGCCATTTTGACCAGCATGGTGAAATGATTAGGTATGATGGAAAGACTGGTCGTTTTATAACTCTCACCAAAAAGCCCGATCCAACCTGCTTTGTCTGCTCTGAGCCAACTAACCAATCGAAAGAAACTTTTATTAATAACACAAATGTGAGAAATCCAGAAAATGACACCTTCCTCTGATCCAAAAAATTATCCAGTATGTATCGCGGTTCTCACCATATCAGACACTCGAGACCAAGACACAGATAGTAGCGGTGCATTCCTAGCAAACGCTCTCTCTCATGAGGGTCATCTTTTACATGAACTACGAATTGTTCGCGATAATATTTATCAAATCAGAGCAGTCTTGTCGGACTGGATTGCAAACCCAAATATTCAAGCTATTATTACTAACGGTGGAACGGGATTCTCCTCCAGAGACAGTACTCCAGAGGCAGTGTCTCCTCTTTTTGACAAAAATGTGGAGGGTTTTGGAGAGCTATTTCGTCAACTTTCGTATAAAGAAATTGGAAGCTCTTCACTGCAGTCCCGGAGCGTCGCGGGTGTGGCGAACAACACGCTTATTTTCTCTTTACCTGGATCTACTGCAGCCTGTGCCACCGGATGGAATAAAATCATTTCAGAGCAATTAAATAATACATTTCAACCCTGCAATTTTATAGCTCACCTCCGCGACAGAGGCTGATTATGCTTACCGTAACGGAAGCTATGAATGAGATCAGGAAACTTGCTACGGTAGTAGCGGAGACAGAGGATATTACTGTATCAGAAAGTTTGGATCGCATCTTGTCCTGCGACATAATCTCTCCTGTGAATGTGCCACCAAACAGTAATAGCGCTATGGATGGCTATGCTTTTTGTCACGAAGAAGCACTTAATAAGCAATTTTGCCTCCCGATATCTCAACGTATTGCTCCGGGAATGTGTCCAAAGCCACTCCTAAAAAACAGTGTCGCTAGGATATTCACGGGAGGTGAAATACCCCCGAATGCCGACACTGTAGTGGCGCAAGAACATTGTGTGAGGACAAACAATGAAGTCGCCATCTGTGAGAATACCTTAAAAGGTTCTAATATCCGCCCCCTGGGACAGGATGTTAAACTCGGATGTCGGGTATTAGTCAAAGGTAAATTAGTGCGCCCCCAAGAAATAGGCTTGCTTGCATCCATGGGAATCACCAAGGTACGCGTATTCAGGCCTCTAAAAGTCGCAATAATCTCCACCGGAGACGAATTAGCAGAGACTAACGCTGTTCTGGAAAAAGGTTCACTTTATAATTCCAATCTTCCGATGCTGAAAGCCTTATTGAAAGATATAAATGCTGTTCCTTACGATCTTGGTAATATCAAGGATAAAAAAGAATTAATTAAAAATGCTCTCCTACAAGGAGTGAGGGAATGCGACGTAATTATTACCACCGGTGGTATGTCGGTGGGAGAAGAGGATCACCTCAAGGAGGTGATCCGTAGTCTCGGCACAATCAACTTTTGGAAAGTCCTAATTAAACCGGGAAAACCGATAGCTTTCGGAAACATACAGGGGACTCCTGTAGTCGGCCTCCCTGGAAATCCGGGGTCAGTTTTTGTTACTTTTCACGTACTAGTCAAGCCATTCTTGTTGAAAAGTCAGGGACGAAACGCCACACAACCCTTAGTGCTGAGGGCTCGTGCAAACTTTTCAAGGGCAGGTGAAAAACGCGAAGTGTACCATCGTGCTTCGACTAATATAAGTAATAATACTGTCTCCTTATTAACTAATCAGAGTAGCGGTGTACTATCAACTGTTTGCCGTGGGAATGTATTTGTACGACAGCGAATCGGAGAAACTATAAACAATGAGGATCTGGTAGATGTGCTACCCTATCAATGGGAAACATCCGATTAGGAGAATTAAATGTCCTCAACGGCAAACCTCATCGATGATTACGGGCGGAAAGTAGAGTACTTAAGGCTCTCGGTAACCGATCGGTGCAACTTTCGTTGCATTTATTGCATGTCCGAAAATATGACTTTTTTAAGCCGCAAAGAAAACTTGTCGGCAGAAGAGCTTTATGATATTTCGAAAGTATTCGTTGGCCTCGGTATAACGAAAATACGCTTGACGGGTGGGGAGCCATTGGTCCGACCAGGGATCCTAGACTTAATCAGCTCCCTATCCGACCTACAGGGACTTGACGAATTAACATTAACAACAAACGGCGCCCTTCTAAAGAAATTTGCGAAACCTTTAAAGGATGCAGGAATTTCCCGAATAAATATTAGCCTGGACACATTACAAAGGCCTAGATTCCGAGAACTCTCAAGAACAGGTGAGCTTGATCAAGTACTTGATGGCATTGAGGCTGTACAGCGGGCAAATTTCAAAAATACGAAAATAAATGCAGTAATTCTCGCTGGCTATAATGATGATGAAATATGTGATCTGGCAGACTTTGCTATCCGAAGGGACCTCAATATCTCGTATATCGAAGAGATGCCGCTCGGATCAATCACATCGCATAAGAGAAACCACACAGAATTATCGAGTAAAGTAATCCGAAAAAAATTAGAGACACGATACAAACTCAGTGATACCAATTATCAGACAGGGGGACCTTCTCGGTACGTATCGCTGAAAAATAGTAAGACAAAAATTGGGTTTATCTCTCCGATATCTGAAAATTTTTGTAGTGGTTGTAACCGGGTAAGACTCACCTCAGATGGACAATTACTCTCCTGCTTGGGAAATACCGCTAGCATCGATCTCAAAACTATTATACGTAAATACCCTAGAAACCCAGATGTATTGACCCGAGTATTGAGGACAGCAGTCAAAAATAAACCGGAAAAGCACCACTTTAATCTAAACCGAACAGATATTTTACGGTTCATGAATGCCACTGGCGGATGATTTCAGACACTTTTCAGTTGACCAACGAAATCCAATATTTATGGCTACTCCTCGTTTTTATAACGATCATGGCAACTCTATATTCGTCAGTTGGCCATGGTGGTGCGTCTGGATACCTCGCAGTAATGGCGATCTGGGGGTTATCACCCCTTGAAATGCGCCCTGCCGCATTAACAATGAATATAGCGGTCACATGCTGGCTATTATATCGTGCTAAACCCATTCGAATGGTTCGAAATCCATTATTTTGGCCGATAGCAATTACCTCAACACCGTTTGCACTCATCGGGGGCTTCGTTGAGATTTATTCATCATTACATAATAGCATACTTGCACTTATTCTTATCTTTTCCGCTTGGAAATTATTATCGAAAGGCAACGTTCCTACTACCCAAAGGATCCCCAGTAGAAATGCCCTTATGTTTCTTGGCGCTATTCTCGGTTTTTTAGCGGGTCTCACGGGGATTGGTGGGGGAATTTTCTTGAGTCCATTACTTATTCTTTTCCGCTGGTGCACAATTCGTGAAAGTACGTCTTTAGTAGCAGGCATAATCCTCCTCAACTCAATCGCCGGATTGACAGGATATTACCTTGGAGATGGGCAATGGCCCTCCGGAAGTGGTTGGCTTATCTTAGCTGCTATTGTTGGTAGCTTTTTGGGCAGCGAGTTAACCTACTCCAGAGCCTCTTCAAAATTGTTACACAGAATCCTCGCGCTCGTCTTAGTGATCGCTTCCATAAAACTTTTAAGGGGGGCATTTTGAGAAAACCTGTGTATACACAAGCCCTAAAAGAACAAATTGCCGTGCACATTTTTTGGTCTGAAACAAACTTACAGACACATGGTGTCTTGAGTATCTGCTATTTCATAAATGAATTATCCGGTCTCCCCTTAAAGCAATTCAAGATGTATGGGAATTCATCTGTCACATAGTAACCATAGTGGCCTTTATATGTCATTCCGTTGCACTCATCAAGATCACCAGCATCCGTCCATTCCCAGTCTGCCTCATAAACACCATTATAATCGCCACCCGGATTGGTATCGGTTCTAGCTCCTCGGGCACCCGGTTTAACAGTGTAACCAGACACAACTTTACGGTAATCCCCAGACGAATCATCGTAGATGTATGGACCATAAATGGGAAAGCTATCTGCAGCAAATCCGATAACAGGAGATCCATCTCCCGACGGAGCATCATCAAATAATGTCTTCGGATTCCCATGATAATGGTAGGTGCCATCGGGTTGCACATGGGCGTTATGGAGGTCCGCCCCGAACTTCGTTGAGTACTCTAAGGGATTAAGTTTCCATGCTGAATTTGCACACTGCCCATTTTCTGTGTTTCCGTCTGCATCAGTACGATTAGCATCAGGCTGATAGCATCCATTACTCTGCAGATCAAACACCACACCACCCAGAGTAATACCATCATAGCGGCGTTGTCCCAAAGCCGAAGTCTGATTTGCAAAGGTTGGATTTCTGTTAATTGAAAAGGTTCTTGACTGCTCACTTGTATTCGTCGCAAACCTTGCCGTTGAATCATTGAAGTCATGGTTTGGTATGTTGTTACTCGTCATTAAGCAACTAACCTCATCTGCCGTGATTTCAATATTACCCTCAAAATCAAGCACACGTTTGATGTCCCTCACGCCTGAGCGATAATTGTTTACATAGTCAGCGCAATCTGCACTCCTCTTACTCAAAACCGCGTCTGTGATATTTATTTCAAAATCCCCTGGATTACTTCCGGTGCTGTCACTACCTCTTATCAAGTTTCCTTCCAGAAGTAACCTGCTTGCGATTTGAGAGTATCGGTCCGAAGACCGATCGAGCGCTGACCGCTCATAGGGATCAACAAGAAGGTCATACAAACGTTGATTTCCGTTTGCGTTTACGATCAATTTGTAGCGATCATCTCTAATTGTCCAGCGTAAAACTCCATTTCTTTCAAAATCAACATAATTGTAACCTCTACCGCCCACATTCACACTTTTTAGTAGGTTTAAAAAACTTATGCTATCAAAAATTTTTGTTACATCATTTCCTGCTAACTCTGACACCGTGGCAAAAATATCTGTCACATTAATTAGAGAATCCTCGCGACTATCTTGTCTTGATACGCCGGCGCCAGAAACAATCAAAGGCACTCTTATTCCACCTTCTGAAACACTAGATTTACCGTTAGAGAACACTGCTCGGTCAATTACATTGTTTGGTGTACCATTATCACCAACATAAATGATGACAGTATTTTCAAGGGTAGCACTCCCGATAGAATCCATCAGGCGTCCTATCTCTGAATCCATAGCCTCAATCGATGCAAGATAGTAAGGCCTCGGGTTCGTTGTAATATCACTAGCCTCCCCACTCAATTCTCGACCATGCAATTTGGAGGGCGGCAGATGATAAGGATCATGGGGTGCAGTGTATGCAAGCCAAAGGAACCATGGCTCTTCCTGACTATCGATCCAGTCAATTGCTAAGTCGGTCAACTTTGTCGTATTGTAAATTTCACTCCTGGTAGTTACCCCATTAATCGTAAGATCCCACTGGAAGTAATTACTAATCGCTCTTCTCAAGCTACCAGCAAAATACTCGACACCCATCAGTAGGGGGTGGTCATTTGAGACATTACCTCCCCCTAAACCCCATTTCCCAATAATTGCCAAACCATAGTTGCTAGAATTTTCGGCGTCTGATAGATAGCTCTGTATAGTAATTTCGTTATCAGCTATAACATCCTCGTTACTGATTACACCTGAGTTTATCCCGTATTTCCCGGTAATTATTGCAGCTCGTGTTGTTGTACAAGCGGGCGTTGCCCATGCATTATCAAAGATAATACCCTCAGCTGCTAATTGATTTAGCCTTGGTGTTACCGGAAGATCTGAGCTTAAACTGTACTGCGCCGATGCATCTATTCCCTGATCATCTGAAATAATCAGCAAGATATTAGGTTGCGATGAAGTGCTTGAATCATTACTTGAGGAGTTACTTGAGCTACCGTCATTTATTCCCCACTGATCTAGGGATCCACCTTGCTTATCGATGAGTGTATTAAAATAACTTTCTTCTAGGATTGAACTTCCCGCTGGCGGATCCCAGCTGCCATTGACATCGCCCATCAGCACCCCTACCAAATTGCGCGTAGTGACAGCGGGGTACTCAAAAATAATTCCATCACGATCCCAACTCACATCTGACTGCGTTGTGACAAAAGATTCGTCGGCCTCATCCCAAAAATCAAAATCCTCCGAGACGAATACCCAACGGCGCTGCTCTGCTGAACTAAGATTTACAGCCATCTTCAAGATGGCGAGCGCATCTGCGGAGGTTATTCTACCATCACCATTTATGTCTGCCGCTATAAATTGGTAGGGTGAAACAGGCAATCTTTCGAGAGGACCGGAACCATCGGGATCAGAGTTGGGATTGATGCCGACTGCTATTTTTAATGCGGCTAGTGCATCAGCGGAGCTAATAACGCTTCCGAATTCCGATTCTGAAATTATTTTTGAGGCTGTGAGACGGTTAGTACCTCCGTATTTTGATTCAAATAAAAAGTTTCCCTCCTCACTACCTAAAGCCGTTGCCGTTTCCACCCCATCGGCAATGGCTCTCATCCCCTCAAGCTTATACGTTACCGACTTTAGTAACGAATGACTGGCCCAATGATAACCCAGTCCCGAAACTCCTCTCGGACAGCCGATGCAATCAAAAGGATCCAGGGGATTTGTGCCATCGGCGACTTCTTGAAGATCACTCACATTATCATTATCGTCATCAGGATCCTGATTATCCCCAATACCATCATCATCAGTGTCAACGCTCTCAGAGTCGTCAAAAGGGAGGAAATCTGAATTATCTCCGATACCATCATCGTCAGAATCCAAAGTTTCGGCTGCATCATCAGGAAAAGCATCCGAGTTATCTCCGACACCATCTTGATCACTATCGAGCCACTCTGATGCATCCAGTGGAAACTCATCCTCTATGCCTTGATAGTTATCCCCGTCCGGATCAATCACTAAAGAGGGGGCAATCAACCCGTCCGAATAGTCACTTCCCCAGCACTTAAGCCCATCGTCATCCACTACACATGTATTATAGAATCCAGCCGAAACATCACTCGGATTGTTAAGCTCAACTACCGAGGATTGACCATATTGATTATCTCCCCAACACACCACACCTGTATCATCAATTGCACAGCTGTGGTCGTATCCTGCAGAAACTTGTTTCGGCCCGCTGAGTTGAGGGACAGAGGTTTGACCAAATTGGGAGTCTCCCCAGCACTTTACTATTCCTGAATCAATTGCACATGTGTGGTTAAAACCCGAATCCACATATGTGGGGGAAACAAGCAAGGGTACAGATGCCTGACCATATTGGTTATCTCCCCAACAATAGATACCTGAAGCGTCTAAAGCACATGAATGATCAAAACCTGCACTAACTTGCGATGGCTCACTCAAAGGCGGTGGGCTCGACTGACCACTCTCATTTAAACCCCAGCACACAACTCCGGTGTCATCTATCGCGCAGGTATGATCGCCACCAGCCGAGATAGACTCAGCCCGGTCAAGATCCGGAACGGAACTCTGACCAAACTCATCATAACCCCAGCAAACTACTCCGGTGTCATCGATTGCACAGGTATGTTCAAATCCATTTGATACTACTTTGGGGTTCGTCAGTGCGGGTGCGCTGGATTGGCCACTGTTATCGTCGCCCCAACAAACTATTGTCGATCGGTATAAGGCACAAGAATGCTCAAAACCCAAAGAAACGGCCTGGGGGTTATCAATCGTTGGTATAGAAGTGGTGCCTCCATCATCCACATCGCCCCAGCAAACGACTCCAATTGAGTCCAAGGCACAGCTGTAATCAAATCCTGCTTCAACTTGAACGGGATTCGCTAATTCTGGAACAGAGGACTGACCGAACGTATCGCTACCCCAACAAACAACTCCAGTATCATCTATTGCACATGAATGCTCAAAACCGGTAGCGATCTGAACGGGGCGTAACAGCGACGGAGGAGTTGATTGCCCATACTGATCGTCACCCCAGCACTTAACGCCGAAATTATCAATTGCACAAGAGTGGTTAAATCCAGCAGCAATGCGCACAGGCTCAATTAGTCTCGGAGGATCCGTTTGCCCATAACCATTATAGCCCCAGCAAACTACTCCTGAGTCGTCAATTGCACACGTATGATCAAACCCCGATGACACAGAAACCGGCGCTGTGAGAGATGAAGGAGGTCGCGATTGTCCATATTCGTTGTATCCCCAACATCGAACGCGGTTTTGCGTCAAAGCGCATGTATGATCAAACCCTGTGCTTATTTCGATGATGTTACCAATATTATTTGGAACATTGGTTTGACCATATTCGTTATACCCCCAACAATTCGCCCCATTTTGGTCAATCGCACAGCTGTGTCCTCCACCTGCAGAAATTTGCTTTGCCTCAACGAGCGTCGGCACTGTCGCCTGTCCATACTGATTAAAACCCCAACATACAGCACCCTCATCGTCCAAGGCGCATGTATGATAGGTTCCCGCACTAATCTGATAATCAGCAATCAAAGGGTCACGTCCGTTATCCTGTTCCCAATTATCAGGCAGGCCGTCAAAATCAACATCTGCACCTAGTGCCAAACTTACGACAATTAAATTAATGCAAAATACAAATCGCAAAATACGTCATATCCATCTAGATTTAATTTACACAATAAGCGTGCATCATCAGCTCACTGCCAGGCATAGCATTGGGCTCTGCAAATTCATGATTAACTACTTCTTTTTGAGAGGAGTATATCCCTGATAGCAGCGACATGGAAAAATTTTAAATCTAAAAACTCCAACCAATGCCAATTTTTGAGACTCCATAATCATAATCATAGACGGCAATGCTCGAAGAATTTTTAATTTCCGAATACATAATAAACAGATCGCAATCTTCTCTTAGCTTCAAAACGGCTGAGATTGAGACAGAACTTTGACTATCCTCGCGTCTCGCTTGATCATAGATCGCACTCGCTCCCTTGCCAAGGTACTCGCGCTCCGCATAATCAACATCAATGGATAGTCCAACTTTTCGAGTGATTTGATAGCTGAAATCGAGGGCTAATGTATGGCGTTCACTCGACACGTCTGAAAAAACAGCCAGCTCAGCACCGACGTCTTGCGCACCCTGATGCGCTCTTTTAAGTTTATCGAAGGAATATTTAAAAAAATAACTATCATTTTCTGTAATGCTTGCAGAATAACTTAATTCCCAAGTTGTTTCTGTACCACTAACGTGGCTATATTGGTCAGATAAAGCCTCATTATATCCCCTCTTAAAGCCAACTCCCAAGTACCCACCAATCGTAGGAATATCATAATTAAAGCTGAACGAGGTAGTCGCAAGATAACCGTCTTTGCCAAGGTAAGACTCCTCTCTACCGATCCGCCATCGGAGAATCCCGTCACCCAAAGCGTCCTCGCTTCCACCGCGAAACATGTAGACCAAAAAATCTTGCTCATATTCCAGATCATATTTACGCTGAAATGCAAATACTTCAGTTGCCCAGGCCCGCTCATTAGGGAGTTGTGTCTTCCAGGAAAGCATAACCGTAAGCTCATGGAAGTTGTCGACAGCACCGCCAGTAACCTCTTCATCCAAGCCGACGACATCATCACTTTTACCCCCGAAAAGAGAGACAAATCCTCTAAGAGTTTTTTTGGGAGCAACCTCATTTAGTTCGCTAATTCTCAACTTAGCGTATTCTGCGAAATCAGGGTCTCCACTGAGGTAAATCGCCGTGAACAAATTAATAGCACCCTGCACATCACCTAATTCAAGCTCAGTATTCGCTAGAGCATAGAGCACGCGCGCCGAATTAAGTTCTCCAGTTACCATTGACACCAGTATTGATTTGGCATCTGAATACTCACCAACCTGATAGAGGCTTAAAGCATAATTGAGCTTCAACTCATCAGAGCGATCACCCAGTTCATACTTATGCCGAAAATAATTACGAGCCTCTGAGAAGAGCCCTAACCTGTAAAGCCTGACACCCTCATCATCTGAAAAAGCATCGACACTTGCATTCAACATGATGAGCAAAAAAACGTAAAATATAGTGAGTTTCATATGCTTCAAACGAAAAAACGCGAAGCTAACTTCGCGTTTAATTTTCGAACTCCGAATAGTGGCTATTAACCCTCAGCTTTATCTTCTCTGAGATCTCTTAATGTGTCAGTAGCCTTGCGTTCCTTCAAAGGTCGCTCCATCCTTTTTTCCCGCCTTTTCTCTCTTACGGCGGCCTTCATATCGTCAATTTGCTGTCGCAAATCATTATTTTCTTCCAGATATCTCTTGTGATCCGCTCTCATTTCAGACCTTCGCACCCTCATTTGCTCCTTAATCTGACGGGCAGTATCCTTGTCCCCGGCTTTGCGAGCATCATGAAGCTGTCGACGAAGGTCAGTACCCTCGGCCCTGCTGGCATCAATCTCTTCCTGCGTTATGGCACCATTCTCAACCATGTGATCAATAATAAGACGCACCGGAACCTTGACTCGTCTTTTCAGCTTCCCATCTTTCGGACCCATAACATCCATCTTTACCTTTTCTAAAGGTCCCTGCGAATAGACCAAAGGGCAAACAAAAAATGCTACTAGCGCTATCGATAATAATGTTTTCATTTCAATTTCCTTTTAAAACGTGTAAGAAACGGTTACCAATATGTTTAGACTCGTGGGGACTCAAAAAACTGTTTTCTATTGAGTGACAAGGTGAATGGCTTTAACGAGTCTCCGTGGGAAATAATAGCGTCAAAGCTAAATGACTCATTTTCAGCATTCTCCCTAGAAATTTTTAGAGGTAACACAAACTCATTCGCCCCTTCCATGATATCGGTGTCTATAACCACTGAATCATTCAAATTCTCCCCCACGAAGAGAACTCCCTCAGGAAAGTCAAATGCAATGGTTGCCTCCTCTAGATCCGATGGAGAATCAACGACTATAGTCACCTCAAACACATTGGACTGCCAAGGATGATTATCTAGCCCTGTAAAACTGAATAGAGAAAAAACACCCGAAAAACAGATTCCAAATATAAATGCAGCAGCGACCGCACCATGATTTCGAAAAAACGCTGCAATACCAACGCTTTGTCGACTCTCAAATTCGGTGTTGGCCGCCACCAAAAGATGTGTCAAGTCACCAAGTCCATCTGAATCTCTCGCCAGGTGTTTTGCGCCAGACACATAACACTTATGCAGATCAATTTCCTTGCGGCAATCATCACCAATGTTTTCCCTCGCAACTTTTTCAAAAAAAGTCTGCGATCTCGAAGTATCGAGGTCTAGTTGCTCTTGTAAGTCCTGCAAAGCCATAATATCTTCACCTCACTACTAAAACGACCATTGAATTAAAAAAGTTGCACTCTTATTTTTTCTTTTATGATTTTGCGCCCGCGTGCAAGATGCGATTTAACGGTGCTCTCCGGAATCTCTAATATCCTTGAGATCTCTGATATTGTATAGCCTTCGATATCGAACAAAGTAACAGCTGTTCGCTGCGCCGGCTTTAAAAGCCCGATAAATGTTCGTATTTGCGCCGAAAAAAAAGCGGTCTCGGTTAAATCTTCCTGCGTCTTCAAAGATTTCAGATGTGCCTCCGATATTGTCTCATAACGGTTATAACGTCGATAATTATCTACGAAACGATGATAAAGACAGCGCATCATCCAAGGTTTAACAGGATCAAGACTCATGAATTTATCTCGATTCTCGAGAATATAAAGCAAGGTATCTTGCACTATGTCCTCCGCTGAGCTTTTATGTCCAGATAATCTGAACGCATAACGATACAAACTTTTAAGATGCGGCCTTATGAGCGTATTTATGGTGGAAGTCTTCGATGCAAAAGTTGAAATATTATTCATCTGACAATGATCTTGGTTCTGCAGACGTTACTTTCGTATGGTTGGGGGGTATATTCATAATTGAACCTCTGAAAGAAGAATCCATTCGTTGCCCCATACCCAGTCTCTCTGAAAATGCCGACTTTTGGAAAGTGTCAGGTGTTGTATTCGGACAATTACCATTTGCAACATAGTGAAGTGCCGCCGAAAGCATATGTTCATCTCGACTACCCAATGGGTTTCCGAGGAAATCGTCAACTAAACATCCACCTACCTCTGACCCGCCATAATCGCGACCCAAAGTCGGTATAAACCCATCACTATAATCTCCGAACCCAGCCTCATTAGCGGCTTTCATCTGAATTGTATAGTAAGTAGTACCGCAATTATCTGTGTAATAACCTCCGTAAGGCTTACCACATGTCCCACCACCTATCAGAACAACTTCTACTCCAATACCCCTCAGACCATTGATTATCAACTCGCTTGCGGAACAGGTATTTCTGTCCGCAAGAATGAATACTCTCGATAAATCAAGCGCTGGCAATGGCCGGTTTAATGACAGCCCCGTGACCGCTGGATCACCGTAAGTCTGAGATAAAAAGTTCCAGGCACTTATTAAACCTCCTGTTACTGGATCAAAAATAGGATGCTTTTCATTGAAGGCATATCTCAAAAAAACTTTCCCCAAGCTCGACTCACCCGCAACCATGTATCCAACTTGGCTCGCAATATAACTCAAGCCTCCTCGGTTATATCTCAAATCTAGAACAAGTTCATCAATATTTTGTGACACCAACCACGAAAAATCCTCAACTAGTTCACCCTCTGAGTGAACTGAATGGTCATTGAACAACAGATATCCCACTCGGGTAACTTGGGCCTCGAGTGAACTCTCCACATTGAAGAATGCCCTCCGCATCACGTGGTTTTGGGGAATCTCTTCGCTTTGCATGATTACATTCCTAGTGCTACTAGACCCCCAACTTCTTACTAAAAAGTTATTAGTGGCGCCAAGGGAAGTCGGATTTAAACCCTGGAGAATAATGGCTTGATCACCACCAGCTACCAACTCTCCGTTGACAGACAAAATTTCTGTTCCCCTATCAACAGCATTGCTAAAAGCCGCAGTCCCTGGTTGGTTAAAGATTACAAAGATACGTCGTGTTTGTGGCGGATTAAAAAACATGACCTCCATTCCGTAGCCATACCTCGGTGCTCCAGCAACTTCTGATAAATACTGCTCTGTTGGAATTGTGTGGTGATACCCTGGCGGATCTTTGAGCTTGCCTGCGGGTGTTAGGCCATCGGTCTTCATCAAATTGAAATATTCAATGTTACTGAGTACGCTACTCGGATCTATGTCTGGGAGCTCGTCATACCAGAGGTAAGTGTCGTTAGACCAGGAGCGTATCCAATTATTTTCATCTGCTATAGTGCCTACCAAGTCGCTTGGTCTTGGACTCTCACAAATTTGAGCAAGATTTTGATGCGCCTCAAACACTCCCGGTTCCCAAATGCTCCTCGGAACTGATACCTCTATATCTGGATCCCTTATCCCCCATTGGGTGACAGGAGAACTATGTTCTTGTGACAGAGAAAAAAAATAATCTTCAGAAAGGCTATGTAATCCGGATAATTTTACCGAGGCGTTAACATCACCGACTAACACACCAACGAGATTTATTACATTACGGTTTGGATAATTAAACTTTATGACCTCATCGCTCCAGCTGACGTCGCTAGCTTTAGTGACAAAACCCCCGGCACCGGAATTCGAGGACGCGTCCCAGAAATTATGTTTTTCATCAATGAAAATCCACCCTGCTGTATGGCTCGATTCTAGTCCGACCGCCATCTTGAGAATTGTAAGCGCATCAGCAGAAGTCACACGCCCGTCCCTGTTGACATCAGCTGCGATATACTGGTACGGAGAAACCGGCAATCGAGTCAAAGGCCCATCCGAATCAGGGTCAGGATTTGGATTGATACCCACCGCAATCTTCAGTGCCGCTAGCGCATCAGAGGATGTGATATTATCGTCATAGCCTTCTGATCGTGTCTGATCTTCTGCAATTAATTCGTTTGAACCGATAAATTTTCTTTCAAAAGTAAAATTTCCAAGCTCATTAGAAGAAGTTGTCTCCAAATTTGGATTACTTACATTCTCGCTCGTAGAAGTAAGAGTTAGGTCCACTGCCTCCATTAAAGTATGACTCTTCCAGTCATAAATGTGGCCAGAGACTGAGTCTGGGCACAAACTACAATCGAGCGAATCTAGTGGATTCGTGCCATCCATTACCTCTTGAAGATCACTAACTCCATCGCCATCATCGTCGGTATCCTTAGTATCGCCCATTCCATCCAGATCTGTATCAATGACTTCGCCAGCATCGGTTGGCATTTCATCAATGTTGTCCTCGACCCCGTCACCGTCGCTATCAGCCAGCTGGAAATCAGTACCAATAACTAACTCATCAAAATCGGAGATTGTATCTCCATCAGTGTCTAATTCTGTTGGCGCATTAATTAGCCTGACGACCTGTGACGTGTTCTGGTTACTATCAGTCACAGAATAAATCTGCTCATAATTATAATTATTGGTCGCTAAAGTAGCGGCTCTTAAACTTTTTCTAATGGATTCACTAATTTCACCATCTTCCGGATCAAAAGCCGAGACTCCGAGCGATAAAAATTCATCAACATTCCTCACGGTTGTGAAATTGTTCCCAATAATCTCAATATGTGGAGGAAATCCGTTAGATATCGCTGCAACTTGATTGGCAGTAATCTTGATGGAACTCACCGAATCTGCACCTCTAAGGAAATCTTCCTTTGCGACACCACATGGCAGCAAATTTTGTCCGCATACGATATTTGGAGATGAGAAAAAACCTACTCGAGATGCACCGCCAAATGCAGACCGATAACCCATAATCGTTACAAAATTATTATGAACCCCGTATCCATGAGACCACCGAAATGTGCCTCTAGGGATTTCATCATACTGAAGCCTGGCGTGCACGAGACCTAATGTATGGCCTATCTCATGTGCAAGTATCAATGATGATCCGTCCAAACTAATAGCCGCTTTATTAGAGCGATTTTGATATGCATTCTCATAATCAATGATTCCATCATTGAGGGCACCCATCAAAGTCGCAAGGCCTCCTGTGCCTAACGAGGCATATGAACTAGCGTGAATTATCAGATCCGGTTTTCGTGAAAATAAATTATCAAGGCCTGTAAATATTCCATCACGGTTCTCAAGAGCATGCATAACATCAGTTGCACTTAGCTCGACATCATTTCCTAGATAATATTCTCCGATATTTTTTAATCTGACTTTAAGATCGGAATCTGCAAAGGAGAGGTTAGCTACTGATATTATCTGTGCTAGTCTAGCAGCTATTTCCCCACCGAGACTTACTACACGGGCCGAATCCCCATAAGTAAAGGCAACCTCAATAATAACTTCATTATGCTTGTCTGCATCGTGAGATGACATGGCCTTGAGTTTTTCATTAAAATCAGACATCCCATCACCGTCCGTATCGGTAATGGTATCAATGTTCTTTAGGGATAGCGTAAAATCTGGCAATTCGGTCTGATCTAACCGAGAGTAAATGTAACGGACTAAGGTGGCCTCATCCCTTTTAATCCATATAACAACATCTCTAAATTCAGGTCTTTCTTGAAAATGACTGTCTAATGGCCTTGTTAAATTACCAACAGCTGTTAGATTAGCAATGCCGTCGTGATCGTAACTCACAGTGGTGGAGACAGAGCCTTTCCTTATAAAACTTCCTGCACCGTTTGTCACTGACACCAAAACCTCGAGTTCATCAGAGACTCCTCGTAAATCTAAATTGACTAATTTATCTACGAAAACACTAAATCCAGTTTCTGTAAATGAGGCTCGTAAAGGGCTTTCAAAGACTACTTTGTTACTTGTTTGGCTAAAAACACCAAATCGGTTAGCGAATAATTGAGGATCCTCATTCATTGCGACCCGGTCAATATTTGAGTCTTCAGAAAAAAGTGCTATGGAGAAATACTGATCTCCATATGCCTCGGAAATTGCATATATGGGCACTGATACACTTACCTGCTGCACCTCATCGCTGTATGAGATCGATGGGATCTTTACCTCTCCAACAATATAATAAGGTCCCACCCCTCCTATTCGGTCGCTTATCCTTAATTTAACATTTAGCTCTCCACTCTGATCGATTTCTTTATTGAAGATGAGGCCAAATAATAGATCTGCCTTTGTTTGATTAACGCGCTCAAGCAAACAAGGACACTTTATAGATACTTCAGGTGCACTAGCCGAAACCACAAAGGCGTTGAGGACGATTATAATACTCAACAGCAGTCTAATTGAACAACGAACACAAATACCAAACTCGAACATCTATTCTACAACCTCAAATGTTTTTATAGGTGCAGGATATTCAGCAGACAGTTCAGTTGGATAATCGATGTCATCTCCCCAAGTGACCGCCTCGACTTCAGTAACTATTCCATCGAAATCGTCACCAGAGAACTCATACACTCCTGAGCTTGTTTTTAGAAATATATCCACAGAATTATCTGTGACAGTGGCCACTCCTTTACCTGAATCTCCAAATGAAATATGGAATTGGGTATAAGTCGCCTGTCTCTCGACAACCTCAACTAATCCGGCAAATTGTAAGGCTTGGCCCCGAGAGATACCAGATACCTTGAAGTTAGACCCGACAGAAAGCCCTTTAAAGTCTGAGCGTTTTCTTATAAATTTGGCCTTCCTTGGGTGTTGAGTTTTTGCATCCCGTGACAAAAATTCAGGAGTGTCAGCTGGCTCAAGTGGAAATGTAGCACCTTCAGGATCGAGCGCACTCAAATCATCCTCATCCATTAGATAGATAAATGACCCCAGAGGGGCAAAAACCATAAGCACTAACGGAAAAATATATATTTGTCTCATGCATTTCCGGTCGGCAAGAGATATAGGATTTTAGCTCGCTCACCAGTCATAAGGATTTCTATAGAAAACCCCAAGATCACCGCAAAAGTGCGAGCATTCATTGAGACCATTTACGTTTTTAAAACAACCAGCGTCCGTTTGGCCTACTATCTTCGAGATGATGCTCTAACTCAAGCATAAACTCTCCCACAAGGTCCTTCGCGGTACCGTCTTGTAAATGATGATTAATATAGGCCAACCTTCGCCACACTTCCTCCAAAGTTTCGCTCTTATTCTTTACCTCAAACGGAAGCTCACCCGAGACCTGCTTGATTTCCCTTCCGTGCTCATCGATCAAAATACGTTCCATTTCAGTGACTTACCCCATACATTTTTTTAAAATAAGAAAAGATCGCTGCTTTTTACCTGACTTTAAATAATGGAGTGAGAGCTCTCCTATTAATAGCTTTTTTTAAAATACTAATCTTTTAAACATCAAATGGAGTCCAAAAAATAAGCCTATCGAAAATAATCTGGTAACATTATGCGTGAAAGTAACCTAATTTTATACGTGCAATATCCTGCACTCAGTAAAAAAAAATGGAAAGATATCTCAGACAGTCGTTAATAGATTGGTTCCCTCAAAAAAAAGTTCAAAATTGTAGAATTGCAATCGTCGGCTGCGGCGCAATTGGCAACGAAGTGGCAAAAAATCTTGCCCTCATGGGAATTGGTAGCATTGACCTATTTGACTTCGATAGCATTGAAATACATAACCTTACCAAAAGTGTCCTATTCCGTGAAGAGGATGTCGGATGCATGAAAGTAGAAATCATCGCTTTTCGTCTGACAGAACTGAATCCAAATATCTCTGTCAAGCCTCACCAAGGTGATTTCTGGGATACCCTTTCGTTACTACAAATGAACAACTATTCATGCATTATTGGATGTGTTGATAATTTTGAAGCCCGAATAAGACTTAATCTTATGTGTAAAGTTGCAGGCTGCAATTTTATCGATACAGGTATTGACAGCAAGTTCGTACAGGTATCTATTTTCCCCTACAAAAAAAATTCATCTGCAAGCTGTTATGAGTGTAGTTTACCAAATTCAGTATATGCGCGTATGCAAGAGCGTTATTCATGCGGCTGGCTAAGAAATTTAGCCTTCATCGAAAAAAAGATACCTACTACCGTTATAACCTCCAGTCTCGCAGGATCTCTCGCCGCATCACAAGCCTTGCAATTAATTATTGAAGATAAACTTAAGGACTCCTCACGCTTATTTGCGAACTCTTTCACCGGTGAGACTGTTATAAGCAAGATTGAGAAAAATAACCAATGTCCTTGTTGCGCCGACTTAAAGAAAACTATTGTAATTACATCCAAAAATGCTCTGATCGACAATGTAGTATTAAACTTCTCTGATAAGAATCAGTTAATCGAGACGAGTGAACCAATCTTAATCTCAATGCGATGTGTAAACTGTAATCCAGAACATGATGCCAAAATAATATTCGACAGAGCAGAGAAATTTGATTCTAGCCATACAGTATGTCCAAGGTGTTCGTTTGAAAGCGTTGTCTTTGATATACGTGATCGATTTTCAGTATCCGAACTCAAGGAATATTTCTCCGGACGACGTTTGCAAGTAAAATTTATTAGGGTAGATTCTATTGACTTAACTACAATAATAGAGATGGAGTAATTTATATGTCTGAAATAAGTATTACTATCCAAACGGCCGACCGCTCAAAAAAAGCTGAAGTCTCGTTAGGAGTGAACAGCACTGGCGAAGATGTGCTTCAAGCAGCAATTAGTAACTGGTCACTGCCTACAGATACAGACTACAGTCTTGTTAATGCAGTTTCTGGAAAGACTATTAAGTCTAATTCAAGCTTGAGAGCAAGTTTTATTAGGGATGGTGATGTTTTAGAAGTGCAACCAGTTCTTGTGGCGGGCTAATTTATGAATACATCTGCAGACCGTTTAACACAGGATATCAGCAGATTAGAGGAATTGGCCCGGGATTTATATCCAAGACTTAAAATCGTATCTAAAACCGGATCACTAGGCGAAGACATAATGTTAACTGGATTTTGTGCAATTAAATTACAACTTTTCTATCCGACGGTACCCTCAACTCAGTATCCCAAAAAGATCCAGGAGCGGACAGACATAACTATTAAGCTGCTATCCCGTTATCCATATGTTGAACCCACAGCGGAAATTTCGACACCGATTTATCATCCAAATGTGTATGCATCAGGAAAAGTCTGTTTAGGGACACGATGGTTCCCATCTCAATATCTTGATCAGGTTGTGAGGCGAATAATTCAGATAATTACTTATGACGATTGCATACTAAACGAATCATCGGTTGCAAACCGGCATGCGCTAAACTGGTACAAACGGATAATTAAAAATTATCCTGATTTTTTTCCGACACATAAACAACTCTTTAAAGATGAGAGCGATACCAAAATCTCATGGATTGAAATCAAAACTAGTGCAGATCAGCACAATTAATTGGATTCTTTAAAATGAAGTGGACCTCAATTAAATCAAAGATTACCACCATAAAATTAGAGAAGGCTGAGATTGATTGGTGTCCAATTGAGCTTGATTCGCTTGAAAATGGTGCTCAAAATTATCCACTAATTTTATACCCTGATGCTATTCGTAAAAAAATCATGAAACATGTCCAAGATCAAAACGTTGAATTAGGCGGTCTACTCGTTGGAAGTATTGTTGGCTGTGCCGATTCAGTTGAAGAGATACTTGCAATAGTCGTGAGAGATGCCATCCCCAGCGTGGATTATGAATCATCCGCTGTCTCTTTAACTATGAGCCCAAAAGTTTGGCAGTCTGCCAACTCAGGGCTAAGTGCCGAGATGCTCGTAATAGGCTGGTACCACAGTCATCCCAATTTAGGTGCATTTTTTAGCTGTGTGGATAAAAAAACACAAAAAGATTTTTTCAATAATAACTATAATTTAGGTTTAGTTATTGATCCAGTGCGTGAAGAAGAAAAGTGGTATATCGGCGCTGAGGCACATGAGATTACGGAGAGTCAAGTACGAACCTTTGGCTTTGGACTTTGCCTTGATTGAAAAATAACCAGATGTGTCTTATCTGACTTCTCGAACAAAAATGGAGCGGGAAACCGGGTTCGAACCGGCGACCTGTACCTTGGCAAGGTACCGCTCTACCAACTGAGCTATTCCCGCAAATACTTTTGTCTAATGCAGCCCCCGCAGAGTCTTAAGTGCTGCGCACATTCACCATTACTATATACTTTCTGTAAGTTTCATTGGAGAGCTAGTCATCGTCTAAAATTTGTTTAAAAAACTTGACACATATATTTTAGAACTTTTTTAATAAACTTGCAGCATGGCTTTCCAGTTTATTCTGAATCAAAAAAGTTTTAATTTGATTAGTCATTAAACGATCTTCGGCTTATTTACTTTTTTTCCCCCACTTCACAGGCTTCATAAACTCCTCTTTGGAGAGAAGCCCGTCGCCATTTAAATCACGCCTTTTCATCCGAGATTCTACTTGTGACTCAGGCGTCCAGTCTGGGTTCCTCTCCCATGGAGGAGTGCCCTGTTGAGAACGTATCATTCCTAGGAATTCAGAATTATCCAAATTTCCATCACTATTT
>CEOK01000330.1_pt1 | contig 28991 bp, 23 predicted proteins | sample 427001 | NCBI WGS metagenome assembly CEOK01 (sample SAMEA2591108, study PRJEB7988) | marine metagenome | isolation source: saline water (ENVO:00002010), including | reverse complement strand
AAATTTAATTTTTTTTTTAAAGTTTAATTAATACGGAAAAGTATTTTAATCAACTTTTATCAATCTTATATTTATATTCTAAAATATTATCAATTTCTCATTTTATTTATAAATTAAGTGTGAAAAAGTTACTTTTTTAACCCTATTATTTTATAGACTTAAAATTATAATAAATTGAAAAAGTTTGAATTATTTCTTAAATCATTTTTATCAAAAACTTATTAAGATTTTTTTTTGATAACTTTATGCCGATAATGACCAGTAGATATAAATTAAGAGGAGTTTCTTCAGATAAAGAAGATGTTCACGAAGCTATTAAAAATCAAGATAAAGGATTATATCCTAAAGCTTTTTGTAAAATTTTACCTGATTTTATTTCAAATTCCGATGATCATGCGCTAATAATTCATTCTGATGGAGCAGGTACAAAATCTTCTTTAGCATATGTTTATTGGAAAGAAACTGGTGATTTAAGTGTTTGGAAAGGTATTGCTCAGGATTCTATTGTAATGAACCTTGACGATGTGGCTTGTGTTGGAGCCATTGATAATATGGTGCTTTCTTCTACTATTGGAAGAAATAAGAATAAAATTTCTGGGGATGTTATTTCTCAAGTTATTAAAGGAACAAATGAAATATTAAATTATTATCGAGAACATGGAATTAATATTTACAGTGGAGGAGGAGAAACAGCGGATGTTGGAGATCTAGTTAAAACTATAATTGTTGATTCATGCATAACAGTTAGAATAAAAAAAGATCAAATTATTGATAACTCAAACATCAAGCCTGGAAATGTTATAATAGGTCTCTCATCTTCTGGAATATCTTCCTATAACAAAGATTATAATTCAGGTATTGGGAGTAACGGACTTACATCTGCTAGACATGATGTTTTGTCTAAATATTTAAAAATTCTTTATCCAGAATCATATGATAATGATTTACCAGATGAATTGACTTATTGTGGATCAAAAAAATTAACTGATAAATTAGATAACTTACAACTAGACTTAGGAAAACTTTTACTATCTCCTACCAGATCTTATGCACCTCTATTAAAAAAGATATTTGATCAGGTTGGACGAGATAAAATTAATGGAATTATCCACTGCACTGGTGGTGGTCAGACAAAGATTCTCCATTTTATTGATAATCTCCATATATTAAAAAATAATTTATTCGAGGTTCCACCAATTTTTAAACTTATCCAGGAAGAATCAAAAACAGATTCAAAGGAAATGTTTAAAGTTTTTAATATGGGACATAGAATGGAAATCTTTACAAATGCTGAAAATGCCTTAGAAATAATAAAAATATCAGAATCTGTGGGGATTAAAGCCAAGATTATTGGTGAAGTTTTTAAATCTGATAAAAAGAAGTTAACTATTCAATCAGAAATAGGTAATTTTGAGTATTAATTAGTCAATATGCTTCTAGAAAAAATTGATATAATAGATAAAAGGTATAATGAAATATATCAAACTATTGGTAGACCTGATATTATTGCTGATCAAAAAAAATATATTCAATTAAATAAAGAATTAAAAGAGCTAAGTAAGCTTGTTGAAAAAGGTAAGCTTTACAAAGATGCTATTGAACAAAAAAAAGAGGCTGAAAAATACCTGAATACATCTGATGATCAGGACATGATCGATATGGCCAAAGAACAGTTAGATGCATCGAAAGATTCTATCAATATATTGGGCGAAGAAATAAAAATAATGTTAATACCAAAGGATCCTGATGACTCTAAAAATGTTGTTATTGAGATTAGAGCTGGAACGGGTGGTGATGAGGCAAGCATTTTTGCAGGAGATCTCTACAGAATGTATACAAAATTTGCACAGGATAGAAAATGGAAAATAATTGTCGTTGATACGAGTGAAGGAACAGCAGGAGGCTTTAAAGAAGTTATATTTGAAATAATAGGAGATGACGTATACGGTGTTCTTAAATATGAGTCTGGTGTTCATAGGGTTCAAAGAGTTCCTCAGACAGAAACTCAAGGACGTGTTCATACTTCTGCTGCAACAGTTATGGTTCTTCCTGAGGCTGAAGAGTTTGACGTTGAAGTAAACATGAGTGAGGTTAGAGTTGACTATTTTTGTTCTTCAGGTCCTGGTGGGCAGTCTGTTAATACTACTTATTCTGCAGTAAGATTAACCCATGAACCTACTGGTGTAGTTGCTCAATGTCAAGATCAAAAATCACAACATAAAAACAAGGAAAAAGCTATGAGAGTTTTGAGATCCAGACTTTATGAAATTGAATTAAATAAAAGGATGGAATCAGATTCTCAGAAAAGGAATGAGTTAGTTAAATCGGGTGATAGATCAGCTAAAATAAGGACATATAATTATCCTCAAGGAAGAGTAACTGACCATAGAATTGGACTAACTTTATATGATTTGCCAAAGATATTGGATGGAGATGTTTCTAAATTAATTGATGAAATTCAACTCTTTATAAATACTGAAAGATTAAAAGAAGCTGGAGAGGTATAATGCTAGATAAAAAAATTCATAATCAAATAATCAAAAAAAAGTCTTTTCTGTGCGTAGGACTTGACGTTGATATAAATAAAATTCCAAAATCATTGCTTAATTATGAAGATCCTGTCTTCGAGTTTTCAAAACAAATTATAGATTCTACTCATCAATATTCAATTGCATATAAACCTAATATTGCTTTTTTTGAGGCCCATGGATCAAAAGGTTATAAATCACTTGAAAAAATTTCAAAATATTTAAAAACTAATTATCCTGATATTTTTACTATAGCAGATGCTAAGAGAGGAGATATAGGTAATACATCCAAAATGTATGCAAATGCTTTTTTAAAAGATTTAGACTTTGATTCAATTACAGTATCTCCATATATGGGTTCTGATTCAGTTGAACCATTTCTGAGCTTAGATAACAAATATGTATTTTTATTAGCATTAACTTCTAATATTGGATCTCAAGACTTTCAGGAATTAATTCTAGCTGATAATTCAGAAAAACTTTACGAAAAAGTAATTAGTAAATCAAAAAATTGGAAAAATAATGAAAGGATAATGTATGTAGTAGGTGCTAAAAACACTCAAGAAATTGCGAAGATTAGAAGTTTGGTTCCAGATTCTTACCTTTTGATTCCAGGTGTTGGTGCTCAAGGTGGAAATTTAAAAGAAATCTGTAACTATGGTCTTGATAAAAATTTTAAAATTATAGTCAACTCATCAAGATCGATAATATATGCATCTTCAGATGATGACTTTGCATCAATGGCTAGAAATGAAGCAAAAAAAATACAATGTGAAATGGAAATATATATTGACAAATTATAGATGATACACTACACTAAATTTCTTTCAAAAAATAATAACGCTGATTGGATAACATTTGTTCATGGTGCAGGAGGAAGTTCTTCAATATGGTATAAACAAATAAAATACTTTTCAAAAAATTATAATCTTTTATTACTTGATCTAAGAGGTCATGGTAAATCTAAATCAATCCCTATTAATCCTTTCAAAAAGAAATATACATTTAACTCAATAACTAACGATATACTTGAGGTAATTGATGCTGAAAAAATACAAAAATCTCATTTTGTGGGAATTTCCCTTGGAACAATTTTAATTAGAAATTTTGCTGAAAAAAATCCAAAAAGAGTTAAGAGTCTAATTATGGGAGGAGCAATAATGAAATTAAATTTGAGGTCAAAAATATTAATGTTTTTAGGTAACTCTACAAAATCAATTCTTCCATACATGTGGATATATAATTTGCTTGCCTTTATAATAATGCCAAATAAAAACCATAAAGAATCAAGATTGTTATTTGTAAATGAAGCAAAAAAACTTTATCAAAAGGAATTTAAAAAATGGTTTCAATTAACTACTGAACTAGTCCCTCTACTAAAATTTTTTAGACAAATTGAGATAAAAATTCCAATATATTACATAATGGGTGATCAAGACTATATGTTTCTTCCCTCAGTTAAGGAGTTAGTTAAAGTTCACAAGAAATCTAAGTTATATGTTATTCCTAGCTGTGGCCACGTGGTAAATATAGATAAACCAGAAATTTTTAATTCAATGATGTTAGATTTTATAGATCAGTCAGGTTAGTCAATATTTTTATTACCTTTTTTAACCAAATCTTTTTTTTCTCCTGGTTGATAAATCTCGTAATTTAACTCGTCTTTGCTTTTTTGGACCATTTTTTTAACATCTTCTAATAAAAGCTTTGAGTTATAAACTATACCATCTTTAATAGTATATTTTACCCCACCTACTCGCACAACTTCATTATTAGTATTTAATTTTATTGCTCCCGTACCATATAGAACCTTTAGGTTTTCTAATGGATTTTCCTCAACAATTAACATGTCAGCTTTTTTCCCAATCTCAATTGAACCAATTTCATTTTCCATACCTAACGCTTCTGCACCATTTAGTGTTGCTGCCATTATCACTTCAATAGGGTGAAAACCAGCTTCTCTTAGTAGTTCTAATTCTCTAATAAATGCAAACCCATATAGTTGAAAAATAAAACCAGAATCAGAACCTGCCGTTACCCTACCACCTCTATTCTTATATTCATTGACAAAATTCATCCAAAGATTAAAATTTTTCTTCCAAGCAACTTCTTGCTCTGTCCCCCAGTAATGCCAATATGAGCCATGAGATATTCTACTTGGCTGGTAAAACTCCCATAAGCTAGGAAGTGTATATTCTTCGTGCCATTCAGCTCTTCTTGCTCTTTGCAAATCTCGACTTGCTTCATAAATGTTAAATGTGGGATCTAGTGTAAAGTCTAAGCTAATCAATTCATTCATTACATTATTCCAATGATCAGAATTTGGCTTAGCAGCCTGTTGCCATAATTTACCAGCTTCCTCAAACCTGTGCTGTTCATTGGAATAGTTATAATCATATGGATAATTCTGCACAGTTTTATCTTCAAAAAGTGCTTCAGGAAGACCATACCAATGTTCCATGGACTTTAAACCTGCTCTTGCTGAATTTAAAACATTCCATTTTGCAACACTAAGCTGCGCGTGATGCATGGCTGATCCTAAACCAAGTAAATTATTTTCATCTAATGCGGCAATCATAATATCTGGTTCTGATCCAAAGAATTTAATCCCATCTGCACCTTTCTTTGCATTGAACCTGACCCATTCTCTTGCTAGTTCAGGAGTGCTAATTTCTTTTTTAAAATCAGATCCAAAACCACTATATATTATAAGTCTTGGAGCGATAATTTCATTTTTTAAACTTTTGTTTTTTAAATCAAGACTATAATCTATTCCTCTTCCACTAGGCTCTCTTACAGTTGTTATGCCATGTGCCAACCATAACTTAAATACATAATCAGGTTCTGCCCCTTGAGATGTTCCTCCTATGTGACCATGCATATCAATAAAACCTGGTAGAATATACATTCCTTCAGCATTAATTTCTCTACCATTTTCTTTTAGTTTAGGCCTGCTATTTTCAAGTATTGCTATACCTGGATAACCTACACTACTAATTAATTTAATAATATTGTTTTCAATAACTATATCAACTGGTCCAATTGGAGGGCTTCCATTTCCATTTATAAGGGTAGCTCCTCTTATTATTAATTGACTAAATGGTCCATCTGAAAGTTTATTTTCTTGAGAGCTAAGACTAAGTATAAATAAAAAATTTATAAAAAAATATTGAAGGTTCTTCATTTTAATTTAAGATTTTATTCATTAAGGTATATCCAATATATGTCAAAAGTATACAGAAAGATACACTAATAATTATATATACTAAGGAGTATATTAAATCATTGGATTTCAATAAGTTAACATTGTCGATAGAAAAAGTAGAAAATGTTGTTAAACCACCACAGATCCCCACTACAAGAAGATAATAATAATCTGATTTTAATAAATTATGATGTATTAGGTAACTTATTATGAAACCAATTAAAAAACTACCAACTAAATTAACAGTAAGTGTTGAGTATGGAAAGGTATCGTTTGGAATTATTTTATTTAATAGAAGTCTTAATGCTGAACCAACCCCACCTCCTATAAATACTAGTAAAAAATCTTTCATTTATCTGAATAAATTACTGTATGTAGCTATTATAGATATAAAAACTATGAAAATTATTAAAATAACATAAGAATTCTTGTAATAAACCTTATGAATTCTCGAATCTTTTAAATAAGAATAACCAATAATAGCTGAAAAAAATATAACAAATATTATAGCAAAAATAAGCTGTCCTTTAGTAAACATTAACTAATTTTAATAAACTTTTCTAATGTAAATTTAATAATTATGATAACTAATGCTATTGACGCAGTAAAGGAATTTAATAAAGCTTTTAAAATTAAATACTCAGAGACACAAAATGGAAATCTTGATCAATCAATTGTTGAACTAAGGTATAGGTTAATGCAAGAGGAGAATGATGAGTATCTTGAAGCTGCTAAAAATAAAGATTTAGTTGAAATAGCAGATGCCTTAGGGGATAAGTTATATATACTCTGTGGTACAATTTTAGCTCATGGTTTGCAAGATAAAATCGTAGATGTATTTAATGAAATTCAGAGAAGTAATATGAGTAAGCTTAGTCAGGATGGTAAACCTGTTATAAGAGAAGATGGAAAAATACTAAAGGGGCCTGGGTACTTTAAGCCCAAAATTAAAGATATTTTGGATAAATAAATTATTGTTTTATTTTATATTTCCAACTATTTAAGTCTTTTGATAAATTTTGTTGAATATTTACAATAGAATTTTTAATCTGATCTGCATAACTTTCTTCAAGTTTATTTAACTCAAATCTCTCTTTTTTGTAGCCAAAGGAGGATATTGGAGCAATTACAGCTGCTGTTCCACATCCAAAAATTTCTTTAAGATTTCCTGATTTAAACTCAGAAATTAACTCAGAAATAAAAATGTCCCTTTCTTCAACAGCAATTCCAAGATCTTTTGCCACTTGAATAACACTTTTTCTAGTAACACTATCTAAAATTGTATCACTTGTCATTGGTGTAACTATTTTATCACCAATTCTAAAGGCAATACTCATTGTTCCAACTTCTTCAATTTTTTGATGTGAGTTTGAATCTGTCCAAACAATTTGATCAAAACCCTTTGAAATAGCTAGAGATGTTGGGTAAAATGCTGAACCATAATTTCCAGCAGCTTTAGCATAACCAGCCCCACCAGGTGCTGCTCTACTATACTCATCTTCTATATAAACACTTAATGGTTTTGAGTAATAAGCAGCTCCAGGAGAACAAATAATTAGAAATTTATAATCTATTGACGGACTTGCTGCTAACATTGGAGATGACGAAAAAACAAAAGGTCTTATATACAAAGATGATCCAGGCTTATTTGAAATCCAATCTTTTTCTAATTTTATTAATTCATTGAGACCATTAAAAAAATATTCTTCAGGAAATACTGGAATGTGCATTCTTTCAGATGACTTTTTTAATCTTTCGTAATTATCTTTTGGTCTAAATAACCATAAATCATTATTGTTATCTTTATATGCTTTCATTCCTTCAAAAATAGATTGACCATAATGAAAAACATGAGTAGATGGATCTAAAACAAGAGAGCTATAAGGTCTTATTATTGGATCTTCCCATGATCCATTAGAGAAGTTACACTCAAACATATGATCAGTAAATATTTCTCCAAATTTGATTGAATTGAAGTTAACATCATTTATTTTTGTGTTGGTAGATTTAGTTATTTTCATAAAAAACGAAAGATAGATAAAAAAACAATATGAAGCTATTAATAACAGGTGGTTCAGGTACTATAGGTAAAAAAATCACCAAACTTGCTTTATCTAAAAACTATAAAGTAAATATTCTAAGTAGAAACAAGAATTTGATATCCAATAATATAAACTTAAAATATTTTTATTGGGACCCTAATTTAAAATTAATTAATAGTGAATGTTTTGTTGGTGTAGATTCTGTAATCAATCTTGCAGGATTTAGTATTTTTATTAATTGGTCAAAAAAAAATAAGTCTAAAATTCTTAACAGTAGATTAAATTCTACTTCTTTTATTTTAAATTATATATATGATAAAAAAATTAAAATAAGATCATTTATTTCAGCATCTGGGATTTCAGCATATGAAAATTCTTTAATAAATATTTCAAATGAAAAACATTCAATAAATGATACTAACTCGTTCATTAACCAAGTAGTTATAAAATGGGAAGATAAGGCTAGTGAATTTCAATTTAAACTTCCTGATATATCATTCTCAACAATGAGAATAGGTCTTGTTCTATCTAAATCAGGTGGATTATTTAAAATATGTAGCTTACTATCTAGATTTTATATTTTGTCTCCTCTTGGTAAAGGAAACCAGTGGCAATCTTGGATTCATGAGGAAGATGTAGCTAATATATTTATATCTAGCTCAGAGAAGTCAAGGAAGGGAATATTTAATCTTGTATCACCAAATCCTGTGAGACAAATTGAATTAATAAATAAAATTGCATCTATTAATAAATCAAAAGTAATTTTTCCTAACATTCCATCTTTTTTTGTTAAAAAAATATTTGGTGAGATGTCTGAAATTATTCTATCTAGTCAAAATGTTGAGTCAATTTACCTCAATGACTATAAGTTTATTTATGATGAACTAGATGATGCATTATTAGATTTATCACTTTAGGTATGACAATCTGGCATATAATCAATATGGCAATAAAATTGCAGTTAATTAAAAAAAGCAGCTAATGAATAAAAAGAAAACTGTTAACAAAAAGCCTACTAAATCTAAACCAAGACAGAAATCACAGTCTTTAAAAGAATTAAATGAAGATTTGAAAACTGAGAAAGACAAGTATGTAAGATTATTTGCTGAATTTGAAAATTACAAAAGAAGAACATCAAAAGAGAGAGTTGAATTATTTAAAACTGCTGGTAAAGAGGTACTGTCTAGTTTAGTTCCAGTGCTTGAAGATTTTAAGAGAGCAATAGAACAAGATAACTCTAATGGGGATAATGAAGGTGTAAAATTAATATATAATAAATTTAATGAAACTTTAAAAAGTCAAGGTTTAATAGAAGTTGAAGTTAATGTTGGTGACGTTTTTGATCCTGAATTACATGAGGCAGTTAGTCAAATTCCCTCTACAGAAAATGATCAAAAAGGGAAAATAATTGATATTATTCAAGGTGGATATAAATTAGGTAATAATATTTTAACCTTTCCAAAAGTGGTAGTAGCACAATAATATAATGAAAGAAGATTATTATGACATATTAGGAATAAGTAAATCCGCTTCAGCATCTGAAATAAAAAAAGCATACAGAAAAAAAGCAATTCAATATCATCCTGATAAAAATCCCGGAGATAAGACAGCGGAATCAAACTTTAAGAAAGCTGCTGAAGCTTATGAGGTATTGAGTGATCCAAATAAAAAATCTAAATATGATCAATTTGGTCATAGTGCTTTTGATGGTGCAGGAGGATTTGGAGGTGGCGGAATGAATATGGATGATATTTTTAGTCAATTTGGTGACATATTTGGAAGTGCATTTGGCTCATCATTTGGAGGGTTTGGAGGCGCAGGGCAAAGAGTTTCTAAGGGTTCTAATCTTAGAATAAGAGTTAAATTAACTTTAGATGAAATAATTAATGGAGTTGAGAAAAAAATTAAAGTAAGACGAAAAGTATTATCTCCGGACTCTAAATTTTCAACATGTACTACATGTAATGGAACTGGTCAAGTAACAAGAGTTACAAACACAATTCTAGGAAGAATGCAGTCATCATCTGTATGTCCTTCATGTGGTGGTTCGGGTCAATCAATAATTTCAAGAGGTCAAGGTACAGACTCTAATGGTATGTTGAATTCCGAAGAAACAGTTTCAATAAAAATTCCTGCAGGTGTTGAAGAAGGTATGCAGTTAAAAGTTTCAAATAAGGGTAATGATTCCAATAATCCAAGTGGAATTTCTGGAGATCTTATTGTATTAATTGAGGAATCTGAAGACGATTCATTTACAAGAGATGGCAAGCACCTTCACTATGATTTATATATAAGCATGTCTGAGGCTGCTCTTGGAATATCAAAGGATATTCATCTTATTGATGGTAAAGTAAGAATTAAACTAGAGTCAGGAATTCAATCAGGTAAGACTTTAAGACTTAAAAATAAAGGTATTCCTGATTTGAATGGTTACTCAAAGGGTGACCTGCTGGTACATGTCAACATATGGACACCTAAAACTCTTAATAGAAAACAAAAAGATTTTTTTAAAGAAATGTTAGATGATGACAATTTTAAACCCAATCCAAAGAAATCTGATAAATCCTTTTTTGAAAAAGTTAGAGATATGTTTGCATAATTAATTTTATCTTAGAGCATCTAATTCAATGAGAAATGAGTAAAATCCTTATAATTGAAGATGAGGAACCAATAAGAAGAGTTCTTGTAAGAATCTTATTAGAAGAAGATTCTAGCTTTGAAATTCAAGAGGCTTCTGATGGAAAAAAGGGCCTAGACCTTATTAAAAAAGAATCATTTGATTTAGTTCTTTGTGACATAAAAATGCCAATAATTGATGGTATTGATTTACTTCAAAGAACTAGAAAAATTAATACTTTACTTCCATTTATAATGTTGACAGGTCATGGTAATATTGAAACTGCAGTTGAATCTATGAAACTTGGAGCTTATGATTTTATATCAAAACCGCCAGATCTAAATAGACTAATTAATTCAGTTCGAAATGCTCTTGAGAAAAAGGAGTTAGTAACTGAAAATAAAATTCTGAGGCAAAAGGTTGCAAAGAAGTATGACATGATAGGTAATTCTGAATCTATTATGGAGATACATTCAATTATTGATAAAGTTGCTCAAACAGAGGCAAGAGTTCTAATAACCGGTGAAAGTGGAACTGGTAAAGAGCTTGTTGCCCATAATATTCATCAGAAGAGTTCTAGAAGTAAATCTCCTTTTATTGAAGTAAATTGTGCCGCTATTCCCTCAGAGCTAATTGAAAGTGAACTTTTTGGACATTTAAAAGGTTCATTTACATCTGCAGTAAAGGATAGACAAGGAAAATTTGAGGCTGCTAATAATGGAACTTTATTTTTAGATGAAATTGGAGATATGAGTCTTGCAGCTCAAGCAAAAGTACTAAGAGCTCTTGAAGAAAACAAGATTCAAAGAGTAGGAAGTCAAAAAGATATTAGTGTTGATGTAAGAGTGATAGCAGCAACAAATAAGGATTTAAAAAAAGAAATTGATATTGGGAATTTCAGGGAAGATCTTTACCATAGACTTGCTGTTATTATGGTTGAGGTTCCAGAATTAAGTAAAAGAAAAAATGATATACCACCTCTTATTGAACATTTTTCTAAATTAATATCGAATGAACAAGGAATAGAAAAAAAACAGTTTGACAAAGATTCCATAAAACTTCTTGAGGAATACAATTGGTCAGGGAATATTAGAGAACTTAGAAATGTTATTGAAAGATTAATTATTCTCGGAGGAAATCCCATTACTAAGGATGATGTTAGTCTGTTTGCAGCAAAAAAATAATTATATGAGACTCTTCAACTATCTATTTATAATAGTTTGCATTTCTTCATCATTTTCTCAAAATTCTACTAATAATGATCTAATATTTATTGATAATATATATGATGAAGCTCTATCTAATGGAAAATCATATCAATGGCTTGATTATCTTTCAAATCAAATAGGAGGGAGGTTATCAGGCTCAATTAATTATGATAGATCAGTAAAGTGGGGAAAAGAAGAATTAGATTCAATAGGTCTTGATTCTGTTTGGCTTCAGCCAGTAATGGTTCCAAAATGGGTGAGAGGTGCGCCTGAATATGCTCATATTGAAACTACACCGGGTAATACTATTTCTGTTCCAATAGCCGCTTTAGGTGGTTCAATTTCTACTCCATCAATTGGTATTTCTGCAAGAGTAATTGAGGTAAAAAGTTTTAATGAGTTAAGAGAATTAGGAAAGGATTCAGTCAGTGGTAAAATTATTTTTTATAATCGTCCAATGGATGATACAATAATTAATACATTCCAAGCATATAGTGGAAGTGTAAATCAAAGGACTAATGGTGCAACTGAAGCTGCAAAACTTGGAGCTGTTGGTGTTATAGTTAGGTCTATGACAACAACTCTTGATGATTATCCTCATACAGGATCTATGTATTACGATGGATTAAAACTTAATCAAAGAATACCAGCTGCTGCAATAAGCACAAATGGCGCAGAACTTTTAAGTTCAATGCTATCATTAAATTCTAACATAAAGTTTTTCTTTAGACAAAACTCTAAAAATTATCCTGATGTATTAACTCATAGTGTAATTGGAGAAATTAAAGGCTCAAAAAAACCTGAGGAAATAATTGTTGTTGGAGGGCATCTTGATTCATGGGATTTAGGTGACGGAAGTCATGATGATGGTGCTGGAATAGTTCAGTCAATGGAGGTTTTAAGAATTTTTAAAAATTTAAATTATGTGCCAAAAAGAACTATTAGAATAGTATTATTCGCAAATGAAGAGAATGGACTAAGAGGTGGAAATAAGTATGCTCAAGAAGCTAGAAAAAATAATGAAAAGCATTTTTTTGCATTAGAATCTGATGCTGGTGGTTTTACTCCTAGAGGTTTCAGTTTTGATACATCAGAGAAAGAATTTAAATCACTAAAAAAATTTGAAGAATTATTTAAGAACTACGGAGTAAATAATTTTTTTCTAGGTGGAAGTGGTGCAGATATTGGGCCACTTAAAGATGGAATAGTTATACTTGCTGGTTTGAGACCTGATCCTCAAAGATATTTTGATTTTCATCATGCTGCTTCTGACACTTTTGATAAAATTAATAAACGTGAACTAGAGTTAGGTGCTGCTGCTATGGCCTCATTAGTTTTTCTTATAGATAATTATAAACTGTAAATATGAACTATATACTTAATAAATTCTCTATTTATACAAGAGAATTTAAGTATAATCTTAAGTTAGCTTACCCTGTTATGATAGGAATGCTAGGTCACACATTTGTTCAATTTATTGATAATGTAATGGTTGGACAGCTTGGTACAGCTGAATTGGCTGCAATTTCTCTTGGAAATAGTTTTGTTTTCATTGCAATGTCAATAGGTATTGGTTTTTCACAAGCAATAACACCTTTAATTGCTGAAGCTGACGGAGCAAAGAAAGATATAGATATTTCTAGAATATTTGAGCACAGCTTTATGATATGTCTTACACTTGGAGTTATTCTTTTCTTATCAGTATTTCTGAATAGAAACCTTTTATATTCTATGAATCAACCAATTGAAGTGGTGAGATTAGCATCTCCTTATCTATTTTGGGTTTCAATTTCTTTGATAACAATAGTTACCTTTCAATCATTTAGACAATTTGCTGATGGCCTATCATTTACAAGAGCAGCAATGTATTCTACACTAGTAGGTAATGCAATCAATATAATTTTAAATTATTATTTAATTTTTGGATTTTGGATATTTCCTGAACTTGGAGTTGAAGGAGCGGCTATTGGAACACTAATATCAAGAATTTGCATGTTGATATTTATAATTTTTTATCTAAAAATTCATAAAAAGCTTAAAAACTATATCAAAAGATTCTTGCCTTCAAAAATTGAAATTAAAAGAGTTAAAAAAATACTTTATTTAGGTTTGCCATCAGCTTTGCATAGTTTTTTTGAAGTTGCTTTTTTTATCTCTGCTGTATGGATGTCAGGATTCATTGGTAAAAATTCACAAGCAGCAAATCAAATAGCTTTAAACTTGTCCTCAATGACATATATGATTGCACTTGGTGTTGGAGTTGCTGCAATGATTAGAGTAGGTAATCAAAGAGGTATGATGAATTATAAAAAACTAAGGGAAGTTGCGTTATCTACACTTATATTAATTATAATAATTGATTTATTTTTTTGTGTAGTCTTTCTTCTATTTAATAACTATTTACCATTACTTTATCTAGACCCTTCAGACCCTTCAAATTTAAATGATGTAAATGAAGTTCTAGGTATTGCATCAAAATTATTAATTGTGGCTGGATTTTTTCAAATATTTGACGGAATTCAAGCTGTTGTTTTAGGTTCTTTAAGAGGAATGCAAGATGTATATAAACCCGCTATAATAATATTTTGCTCATATGGTTTATTAGGTTTTCCAACCTCTTATTATCTAGGTTTCTACACTAATCTATCTATGATAGGTATTTGGATTGGCCTTCTAGTAGGTCTTATCTCATCTTCACTATTTCTCTTTATAAGATTTAATTATCTTTCAAAAAAAATTATATTAATAAATGATTGAGGAAATATTACAGTTTGATACTGAGCTATTCGTATACTTAAATAGCCTTGGATCCACTAATTTTGACTTTTTTTGGCTTTCTCTTTCTAGACCTGAAGCTAATATTATTTTATACTTATTAGTATTGATGTTATATATATCAATTGAACCTAATAAAAAATCATTTGTAATTAATCTTTTATTATCAATAATTATTTTAGTGACTATTTCTGATCAGTTTTCTAATATTTCTAAAGATTTTTTTCAGAGGTTAAGACCTTGCTTTAATGAATCACTTATAGATTCAATTAGATTGGTAAAAGACTCATGTGGAGGTAAATATGGTTTTTTTTCAGCCCATGCTTCAAATTCTTTTTCGTTGGCAATATTTTTTGGCTTATTATTATTTAAAAAAAATAAATTATTAATATTTTTGTTTGCTCTTTATGCTTTCTTCATATCATACAGCAGAATATATTTAGGTGTGCATTACCCTATTGATATTCTAATTGGAGTATTCGTTGGGATAGTAAATGGGACTTTTATTTATGGAGCTTATCTAAATACTTTGAATTTTTTTAATAAATGATAACCAACTGTACTTGCCTCTGCTTTTCTTAATATTTGACTTATAGTTTTCATTTCTTTTTTTTTCAAGACCTTTAAGTATAGCTTTAGATAGATTTTTTGGAGTTTTATCAAAAATCTCTCCACTTTTATCTTTTTGAATTATTTCTTTTAATCCATTTATATTTGATACTACCATAGGGGTATTATAATGATAACAAATCGGAGTAATTCCACTTTGACTTGCTTTAGTATATGGTTGAATAATTAAATCACTTGCACATATATAATTTCTTAACATCTTAGAGTCTAAAAATCTATTATCAATTATGATTTTCTCATTTAAATTAAGCTCATTTATAATTTTTAAATATTTATAAATAGGGTCATAAAATTCCCCTGCAATGATTAATTTAATATTTTCATTTTTTAAAAACTTAATACTTTTAATGAGTGTCTTCAGTCCTTTATACTCTCTAATAATTCCAACAAATGATATATAATATGATTGATCAAGACCTAGGATATTTTTTGCAGTTTTTTGATCTATAAGTTCTGGTAAATTTGTGTTAATTGGATGGAATAGTGAAATAACTTTTTTATTAGTAGACTGTTTAATTTTATTTCCAATATTTTTTGAAAATGAAATAAAATAGTTACATGTACTTATAAATAGATATCTAAAGAATCTTTCAAATGGGAGTTTTTCGTGATTATCCCAATTATCAACAAGACCAACAACCTTTATTTTTTTTTTTAAAAACAAACCAATAAAAAAATATGGTAAATAAAGTATTGGAGACCAATATCTAAGAATTAAAACCTCCGGGTTAATTTTATTTACTTTTTTAGAAACTTTAATCCAGTTAAATAGACTGATAGTGTTTATAATTCGTTTAACCTTAAAGTTTTGTTCATAAACTTCATTGCTAAATTGTGTCTTCCCTGGAAATAAAAAATTAGGATATAAAAGAGAAAAAGTCCAAACTTCTGTTTCAATATTATTTTTAGTCAACTCATTGCATAAAGAATGAGTAGAATCAGAAATTCCACCTCTATATGGATAAGAAGCAGAAAAAACCAGGAATTTAATCCTTTTTGAGTCCATACTATTTTTATGTCAAGTGATTTTTTAAAGATCTCCTAGGGAGTTCTTTCTCGGAAGATTAGAAGATCCCATCAAGTATTTATCTACATGATATGATGCTTCTCTTCCTTCAGAAATAGCCCAAACAATTAGAGATTGGCCTCTTCTACAATCACCTGCTGTAAAAATATTATTTTTTTTGGTTTGATACTCAGAATTTGCTGATATATTACCTCTTTCATTCAGTTCTATATCTAGTTTTGATGGAAGTTCTTTTTCTGGACCAGTAAATCCAAGGGCCAGTATTACCAGGTCACAGTCCCATCTTTTTGTAGTATTTTCAATTTCAATAAACTTTTTCTTTTCTTTATCAAATTCAACCTTAACAGTTTCTAATCCGATAATATTATCTTCTTTATCTCCGATAAATCTCTTCGTTAACACACTCCATTCCCTCTCTACTCCTTCTTCATGAGATGATGATGTTTTTAAAGTGAAAGGCCAATATGGCCAAGGATTTTCAGAGGTTCTCTCATCAGCAGGTTTACCTGCGAGTTCAAAATTAATTACGTCCTTAGCCCCATGTCTATTAGAAGTTCCTATACAATCTGAACCTGTGTCACCCCCACCAATAACTATAACCTTTTTTCCTTTTGCATTAAATTTTTCAGAATGCTTTTTTAATTGACCATCAACATATTGATTATTATGAGTTAAAAAATCCATAGCCTGAATAACTCCTGATAATTTATTACCAGGAATTTCCAGATTTCTTTTAATAGTCGAACCAGTAGCTAAAAGTATAGCATCAAACTCATCTTCTAAATCTTGAATCTTAAGTTCTTTACCAATTTCAATATTACATTTGAATTTTATTCCTTCTTCAGTTAATATATTTACTCTTCTATCAATTATATTTTTACCAAGTTTAAAATCCGGAATACCATATCTGAGTAATCCACCTATTTTATTATCTCTTTCAAATACAGTAATAGTATGACCAGAGGAATTTAATTGTTGAGCTGCTGCAAGTCCAGCTGGACCTGATCCAATGATAGCAACCTTTTTACCAGTTCTTTCAAGTGGTGGTTTAGGAACAATCCATTTTTCTTTAAATCCTCTTTCGACTATGTGTTTTTCAATTAATTCAATTGATACAGGAGGATCAATTATACCAAGTACACATGCAGACTCACATGGAGCAGGACATAGCCTTCCAGTAAATTCAGGAAAGTTATTTGTAGAGTGTAATACATCAAGAGCTTCTTTCCATTTATTATTATATACTAAATCATTAAAATCGGGTATTAAATTTCCAAGCGGACAACCACTGTGACAAAATGGAACACCACAGTCCATACATCTGGCTGCTTGAGAATTTAATTCTGATTCTTTTGGTTTCAGTGTAAACTCTTTATATGACTTTAGTCTTTTTCTTACAGGAAGATATTCTTCATCAATTCTTTTAAATTCCTTAAATCCTTTAACTTTTCCCATTTAATTGATGAGTTGATTAATTTTCTCTTGTGCAATTTTCTCTAAGGCTATTTTATATTCTTTAGGCATCACTTTTACAAAATTATTCTTTTCACTATGCCATTTTGATAAAATAATTTTTCCAATTTTACTATTTGTCTGAGTATAATGATTTTCTAGCATTTTACAAATTATATCTTCATCTTGATTATTTATTTCTTCCAGATCAATCATTTCCATATTAAATTTTGAATCATCAAACTTTTCATCTCTGTAAATGTATGCGATACCGCCACTCATACCAGCACCAAAGTTTCTTCCTATTTTACCAAGGATTAAAACATTTCCACCAGTCATATATTCACACCCATGATCTCCAACCCCCTCAACAACAGCATTTGCACCTGAATTTCTAACACAAAATCTCTCTCCAGCAATTCCATTTATGTATGCTTCACCACTGATTGCTCCATAAAGTGCTACATTACCTGTAATAATATTCATGTTAGATTTAAAAGTTGATTTTTTTGGAACCCTTACAGTAAGAATAGCTCCTGATAAACTTTTACCAAAATAATCATTTGTGTTACCAAACACTGTCATTGTCATTCCTTTTACACAAAATGCACCAAAACTTTGTCCGGCAGATCCATTAAAGGTAAGGTTAAGAGTATTTTTTGCTAAACCTTTTTCTCCATAAAGTTTAGATATTTCATTGCTTAGAATAGCTCCAACTGTTCTATCTGTATTTTTTATAGTGTATTCTAAAGAAGTTTTAATTTTCTTTTTTATTGAAAGTTTAGCCTCTTTTAAAATTTTAAAATCTAATACTTTTTTAAGGTTATGATCTTGATTTTCAGTACTCCTTAGGGTCTTTTTGTTAAAAGAATTTGGTTTATATAATACCTTATCGAGATTAATCCCCTTTACCTTGTAATCTTCAATATCTTTTTTTGCTTTTAATTTTTGACTTTGACCGACCATTTCCTCGACTGATCTAAAACCTAGGTTAGCCATAATTTCCCTTAATTCTTCAGCAACAAAATACATAAAGTTTATTACATGCTCTGGTTTGCCTTTAAAGTTCTTTCTCAGCTCAGGGTCTTGTGTCGCTATACCCACAGGGCAGGTGTTTAAATGACATGCTCTCATCATTATACAACCTGACGCAACAAGTGGAGCTGTGGAAAATCCAAACTCTTCAGCTCCAAGAAGACATGCTATAGCAACATCTCTTCCAGTCTTTAACTGACCATCACATTCAAGAACTACTCTACTTCTCAGATTATTTAAAACTAGTGTTTGTTGAGCCTCTGCTATTCCTAACTCCCAAGGAAGTCCAGCATGTCTTAATGAGGTTAAAGGCGATGCCCCTGTTCCACCATCAAATCCTGAAATCAAAATTACATCTGCTTTGGCTTTTGCTACTCCTGCAGCAATAGTGCCAACTCCAACTTCAGATACTAGTTTTACATTAATCCTTGCATCTCTATTAGCATTTTTAAGATCAAATATTAATTGAGCAAGATCTTCAATTGAGTAAATATCATGATGAGGGGGTGGAGAAATTAAACCAACATATGGAGTAGAATTTCTAACTTTGGCAATTAAAGGATTTACTTTAGGACCTGGTAGCTGTCCACCCTCTCCTGGTTTTGCTCCTTGTGCCATTTTAATTTGTATTTCGTCTGCATTAGTTAGATAATAAGAACTTACTCCAAATCTTCCTGATGCAACTTGTTTTATTGCACTATTTCTAGAATCTCCATTTTCATCTTTACCAAACCTTACAAAATCTTCACCACCTTCACCTGAATTACTTTTTCCACCAATTCTATTCATAGCAATAGCAAGATTCTCATGAGCTTCCTTACTAATAGATCCATATGACATTGCACCAGTCTTGAACCTTTTTACAATTTCAGTCCACGGCTCAACCTCTTCAATTGGTATTGGATTGTAATCAACAAATTTTAAGAGTCCTCTAATTGTCATAAGTTGTTCTTCTTGTTTGTTAATGAGATCGGAGTATTCTTTATAAGAACTGTAATTTTCTGTCTTAACTGAATCTTGAAGTTTTGATATAGTTTTTGGGTTTAGCATATGGCTTTCACCATCTCTTCTCCATCTATAATCACCACCTGTTTTAATAGATGAAAAGTCAGATTCTGAATTAAAAGCAAAATGAATTCTTTGGCTAATTTCTTTTTCGAGAACGTAAAGACCAACTCCTTCAATTCTTGATGGTGTATTTTTGAAATACTTATTTATAAAATTTGTCTTTAAACCTAAAGCCTCAAAAATTTGAGAACCTCTATATGAATTTAATGTGGATATACCAATCTTATTCATTACTTTAAGAATACCCTTTGCAATAGCATTATTAAAGTTTGATATTGCAGATTCAACACTGATATCCTTAATATGACCAATTTTATGATGGTAACTAATTATTTCATTAACTAAATAAGGATTAATTGCACTAGCACCATAACCGAAAAGCATGGAAAAGTGGTGTGGTTCCCTAGGTTCAGCAGATTCAATAATAATACCAAATTTTGATCTTTTCTTTTTCTTTATCATTGTTTGGTGTACAAATGAACATGCAAGTAAAACAGGTATTGGTGCCATCTTTTTCGAAACATTTCTATCACTTAAAATAATTATATTACTTCCATCATCAATTAATTTTTCAATTTTAAGGACTATATTGTCTAAAGCCTCTTCAATCCCATTATGACCTTTTTTGAATTGATAAAGACACTCAATAGAACTAGCTTTAAATTTTTTATGATCAATAAATTTTATTTTATCAAGATCTTCATTTGAAATTATAGGATTTTTAATTGAAAGGTTTATTGAGTGGTCTTCAATAATTTCAAAAATGTTATAATTACTTCCTAATGACAAACTAGTGTCAGTAATTATTTCCTCTCTTATTCCATCTAGAGGAGGATTTGTTACTTGAGCAAAAAGTTGTTTAAAATAATTATAAATCAATTGTGGTTTCTTTGAAAGAACAGCCAATGGAGTATCAGTTCCCATTGATCCAATTGATTCTTTCCCACTTATACTCATGGGTATTATTATTTTCTTGAAGTCTTCTTTTGTGTAGCCAAATATTTTAAGCCTTGTTTCCAGATCAATTCTTTCTTCAGGGGTCTTATTACCTGTGTACGGTATATTACTTAATTGTAAAATATTTTTTTCGGTCCATTTTTTATATGGTCTCTTAGAAACAATATTTTCTTTTATCTCATTATCATTAATAATTCTTCCTTCCTCCATATCAACTAAAAATATTTTACCTGGTTCTAATCTACCATGAGATAAAATATTTTCAGGATCTAAATCAACAACTCCTGTTTCAGATGACATTATTACATATCCGTCTTTAGTTACTGTATATCTGGAAGGTCTCAATCCATTCCTGTCTAGAAGGGCACCTATATATTTACCATCTGTAAATGGTATTGATGCAGGTCCATCCCATGGTTCCATAATACAGCTGTTAAACTTGTAAAATGCTTTTTTTTCATCTGACATTGATTTGTGTTTTTCCCATGCCTCAGGAACTAACATCATCATTACTTCTGGAAGAGATCTACCTGTCATTAGTAATAATTCTACGACCATATCCATTGATGCAGAATCTGATTTTCCAGGAACAATTATTGGAAAAATTTTAGACATATCTTCGTCAGATATACTATCAGATTTGAATAATTCCTCCCTTGTTCTCATTCTGCTGATATTACCTTTAAAAGTATTTATTTCACCATTATGACACATATACCTGAAAGGTTGTGCCAAATCCCATGTTGGGAAAGTATTTGTTGAAAATCTTTGGTGAACTAAAGCAAGTCTAGTAACTAATTTTGGATTTTTTAAATCGATATAAAACCTCTCAATATCTTCGGGAATTAGTAGGCCTTTATAGATTATTGTTGTTAAGCTTAGACTTGAAAAATAAAAAAATTCTTTTTGATTCAATTCAGAGGCATAAATAATATTTTCAGAAATTTTTCTAGCAATAAAAAGCTTTAAGTTAAACTCCTTATGACCCATTTCAGATACATTGTGCTTAATAAAAACTTGCTTAATCTGAGGTTGAGTTTTACTTGCAATGGACCCAACAACTTTTGAATTAACTGGAACATCTCTCCAGCCTAAAATACTTAAACCTTGTTTTTTTATTTCATCCTCAAAGATTTTAATGCAATAGTTTAATTGATTAATTTTATTAGGGAGAAAAACCATTCCAACTGCATATTCATTTTCAGCTGGAAGAGTGAAACTACATTCTTTAACAAAAAAATCATGGGGAATTTCAACTAAAATTCCAGCTCCGTCTCCTGTTCTTCCATCTGAACTAACTGCACCTCTGTGTTCCAGACAAGTTAATATGTTCAATGCTTCACTAATAATAGTATTAGTTTTTTCCCCATTGAGACTGCATATAAAGCCTGCTCCACAATTATCGTGTTCGAACTCTGAGAGATATAAACCTTGGTCTTTTAATTTCATAATAAGGATTACAAAAATATAATTATCAATTTACCATAAAAAACCTATCCAATTAAAACGAAATAGATTAAAATGTTAATTATTAAATTCCCAAAAAAGTATTTAAAAAAATATTAATTTAATACAAAAGGACTTAAAATCTAAGAATAATGTAGACAGATTAACTATTTAACTCCCATTCACCTGTATGAAGTAAATTTTCTGCTTGTTTAAATTTTAAAGTTTGAGTTTCTCCTGTAGAAGAGTTTTTAATTTCAACTTTTTCGTTTCTACCGATTTTTGGAATATTTCTAGTAATAGTTTCAACTTTTTGAGATCGTTGATTTACATTTGCTCCAACTCGTCTAGCCCTTTCAGCTAATTCATCACTATTTAAGCTTTCCTCTTTTGTGGTGTTATAATTTTTTCCTTGCACATTTGAAGAGGCATCTTTTATGTTTGCTTGATTATCTGGAAGATTAGATTTGAATAAGAAAGAAAGTAATTCTTTATTAAGAATATGAATCATTGATTTAAACAATTCATATGCTTCAAATTTATAAATTAAGAGTGGATCTTTTTGTTCATGAACAGCGAGTTGAACTGACTGTTTTAGTTCGTCCATCTTTCTTAAATGATTTTTCCATTTTTCATCAATTATTGCTAATGATATATTTTTTTCAAAATCGTAAATTAAATTTTCGCCTTCACTATCATATGATTTTTTTAGATCAGTAACAATATTTATAACTTTTTTACCATCGGTAAATGGAACCACAATTCTTTTAAACGAATTACTTTTGTTCTCATATACATTTTTTATTACTGGAAACGCAAGAGTTCTGTTTAGTTCTTTTTTATTTATATAAAAAGTATTTAACTCTTGATACAACTTATCAATGAGAATTTCTTCACTTGAATCTAAAAATTCGGTTTCATCTACTGGAGATGACATAGAAAAAGTAGTTATGAGCTCAAACTCAAAGTTTTTGTAATTATTAGTTCCTTTATTTTCTCTAATTATTTCATCAATTGTGTCAAACATAATATTTGAGATATCAATCTGAAGTCTATCTCCTTCTAACGCATTTTTTCTTAGAGTATAGATGATATTTCTTTGAGAGTTCATTACATCATCATATTCAAGCAGCCTTTTTCGTATTCCAAAATTGTTCTCTTCTACTTTCTTTTGAGCTCTCTCAATTGATTTAGTTACCATTGGATGTTGAATATTCTCACCATCTTTTAGTCCCATTCTATCCATAATATTTGAAACTCTATCTTGGCCAAATAACCTCATTAAATTATCTTCAAAAGAAACATAAAATTGAGAACTTCCAGGATCACCCTGTCTTCCGGATCTTCCCCGAAGCTGTCGATCTACTCTCCTTGAATCATGCCTTTCAGTACCAATTATAGCAAGTCCACCAGCATCAATTACATCCTTACTTAGCTTAATATCAGTTCCTCTTCCAGCCATATTAGTTGCTATAGTAACTACTCCAGGATTTCCAGCTTCAGCTACAATATCAGCTTCTTTTTTGTGAAGCTTAGCATTAAGTACATTATGATTAACATTTGCTCTGCTCAACATTTTACTAAGCAATTCAGAGATCTCAACAGATGTAGTTCCAATTAAGGTAGGTCTTCTGTTGTTTCTTAAATTTATCACCTCTTCTATTATTGCATTATACTTTTCTCTCTTGGATTTATATATTAAGTCATCCTGGTCCTTTCTCGCTATAGGTTTGTTAGTAGGTATTTCAGTTACATCAAGTTTATATATCTCCCAAAATTCACCAGCCTCTGTAACAGCAGTTCCGGTCATACCTGAAAGTTTTGAATACAGTCTAAAATAATTTTGAAGAGTAATTGTTGCAAAAGTTTGAGTTGCAGCTTCAATTTTTACATTTTCTTTTGCTTCAATTGCTTGATGAAGACCGTCAGAGTATCTTCTTCCATCCATGATTCTACCTGTTTGTTCATCTACTATCATTACTTTATTTTCTACAACAACATATTCAACATCTTTTTCAAAAAGGGTAAATGCTTTTAACAATTGATTAATACTATGAATCCTTTCACTTTTTACATTAAAATCGTTGAAAAGGTCGTTTTTTTCTTTAGCCTCTTCTTCACTTGATAGTCCTTTAGCTTCAATTTCAGATACCTCTGTTGATATATTTGGCATAATAAAGAAATCTTTATCTTCTAGATCTTTTGATAATGTCTCAATTCCTTTATCAGTAAGTTCAATCTGATTATTTTTTTCGTCAATAGTGAAATAAAGTTCTTCATCAATTTGATGCATTTCTCTATTATTATCTTGCATATAAAAATTCTCTGTCTTTTGAAGGATTTGCTTAACTCCTTCTTCACTTAAAAATTTAATTAAAGCTTTGTTTTTTGGTAGGCCTCTGAAAACTCTATATAATAGGAATCCACCTTGGTCATTATCTGAATCTTTTATTAGATTTTTTGCTTCAGAGAGACTATTAGATAAATAAGTCTTCTGTAGAGATACAAGCCTGTTAATTTTGGGTTTAAGATTGTCAAATTCATGACGATCTCCATCTTTTGTTGGTCCTGATATTATTAAAGGAGTTCTTGCATCATCAATTAAAACAGAATCTACTTCATCAATTATTGCATAATTATGCTTTTTTTGAACAATATCATCAAGTGAATGGGACATATTATCTCTTAGATAATCAAAGCCAAATTCGTTATTGGTACCATAAGTTATGTCAGCTTCATATGCTTTTTTTCTTTCAGGAGAATTCGGTTTATAATAATCAATACAGTCAATCCTTAATCCATGAAATTCCAAAAGGGGTCCCATCCAAGCACTGTCTCTTTTTGCTAAATAATCATTAACTGTTACAAGATGAACTCCATCACCAGTTAATGAATTAAGATAAATAGGTAGTGTAGATACCAATGTTTTACCTTCACCAGTTTGCATTTCTCCAATCTTTCCCTGATGAAGAACTATTCCCCCAATTAATTGTACATCATAATGAATCATATCCCAAACAACATTTTTTCCTGCAGCATCCCAATTATTTTTCCAGATAGCCTTATTGTTAGTAATCTTTGCATACGATTTTTTTGTAGCAATTTCCTTATCGAAATCTGATGCATTAACTTGAATCTCCTCATTTTCAAAGAATCTTCTAGCTGTTTCCTTAACTACAGCAAAAGCTTCAGGTAATAATTCATTTAAGACTTCTGCTTTAATCCCAATTAATTCCTCTTCTAATAGCTCTACTTGTTTAAATAAATCTTCTTTATTAGTATTAGATTTTTCTATTGAAATTTTAGTATTTAATTCATCAATTGACTTATTTACACTTGAAGTTTTTTCAAAAATTATCTTTTTAAATCCAATTGTTTTATCTCTGAGTTGATCATTACTGTATGAAGACATTTTATTAAAATGTTCATTAATATCATCAACTAGTGGGGAAAGTTTTTTTAGATCTTTACCAGACTTATCCCCAAGAAATACCTTTAAAAGGGAGTTAATAATGGACATATTAATTTTTTTTCAAATTTATCTAAAAATTACCAATAAATATTAATCTTATAAAATTAATACTCATCTTCATTCCAAAGATAATCTTCATCTGTTGGGTAATCTGGCCATATCTCTTCTATTGATTCGTATACATCACCTTCATCTTCCAGAGATTGAAGATTTTCTACAACTTCAAGAGGTGCACCAGTTCGAATTGAAAAGTCTATTAACTCATCTTTGGACGCGGGCCAAGGAGCATCACTTAAGTAAGAGGCTAATTCTAGTGTCCAATACATAAGACTTATTTTCTGCAAAAGTATATTATAACTCCAGAAAACCAAAAAAAAATCAATCTTTTACCTTTGAAAAAGAAATTAACAATAATAAAATTGAAATTAGAATACAAATCCTAGCAATGTAATCTCCATTTTTGTTGTAAAAAGTTTTTTCTTCAATTGTAAAGGCTTTCCCACTAATAGTTCCCCTTTCATCAAATGGTAAATTGCCTTCATACTCTCCAACTTCGTTAATTATGGTTGAAACACCTGAATTAGCACTTCTTAAAACATATCTTCTATTTTCAATTGCTCTTAATCTAGCATAACTTAATAAATGCCTATGTCCTGGAGTATTTCCCCACCAAGCGTCATTAGTAATAATTGTTATGAAGTTAGCACCCAAACTTACATAATTAGCAACATACTCTCCATCTATAGTCTCATAACAAACAATTGGAGCAGTTTTTAAATTTTTTTTAGAATGTTTAAAAATTTTTCTTTCAGAATAATGTTGAGTTCCTAAAGAACGAATTGTTCCACCAAGGTCAATCATAATTGTACCAATAATAGGCTCGAGCAAAGACTTCATTGGCATATATTCACTACCAACAACTAACTTAGATTTATGATTATACTCAAAATCTGTATTTGCTGAAATGTTAATAGATGAATTAAAATAATCAACCCATATTCCATCACTCACTAAATTAGCTGATTTAGTGGGTTTATCATTTTGATTTTGATAAAGCTTATAGAATTGTATACCAGAAATTAAATTAGTATTTTCAAATTGATTTAAATAAGAATTAAGGCTGTCATGAAGTCTCGAAAATTCAAAATAGTCAATATTTTCTCCATATCCTTCTGAGAAATAAGTTTCTGGTGTTATAACAAAATCATATTTTTTATTTATTAATTTATCATTAGTTAATTCCTTAAAAATTTTAAAGTAATCAAGATTATTTTTGGAGTTACCATATTCAGAGTCCCAGGGGTCTATTTTAGGCTGAGTTATCAAAACATCAAATTCTTCTATTTTATCAATTTTTGGTTTAATTAAAAGCGATAAAAAAATTGGTATACTTATAAGGAATATTCTCGGAATAATCCTTATATAAAATCTTCTTTTATCTTTAAATTTTGAAAAATTTTTAATTAAGTTAAATAGAAGAAAATTCGAACAAAGTATCCATAAACTCCCTCCAAATACACCTGTATACTCATACCACTGTATCCAGTTTATTCTTTCAGAGAAGACATTTCCAAGGTTTAACCAAGGCCATGAAAACTCCCAGTTTAAGTGAAATTTTTCAAATGTAATCCAAAAAGTTATTAAAAAAAGGGATCCTGCTTTGAAGTCAACTTTTCTTTTAACTCGACTATATAACAAGAATATGATTGAGTAGAATGATGAATTAACTACATTAGCAAAAATTGCTCCAGGTAGTGTAGTATAAACAATCCACCACGTTGTAGAAATATTCCATGTAAGAAATGCTAAATAAGAATAGAAAAAAATTCGTAAATTTTTTTTACTTAAGTCATCTTTACTTATAAGATCTTCAACATATAATAAGGGAATTAAACTAATAAAAATAAGGGGAGTAAAACCATTAACAGGCCACGACCCACCTAATAAAATTCCACTAATTAAAGAATAACTAAGAAGTCTGCTCACATTTAAAAGTTTAAATGGTTTTTACAATCTAATATTACAATTTTTTTATAAATTGGAAGGCATTTTAAACATGATAAAAGTATTTATACCAAACATTATAACTCTGCTTAACTTAATTTGTGGATGTTTTTCAATTGCTTTTGCTTTTCAGTTTCAATTTGACGCTGTATTAATTCTTGTCTTGTTTGGAGTTTTTTTAGATTATATTGATGGATTAGTTGCTAGACTTCTGAATGCAGAATCTGATTTTGGCAAACATCTGGACTCAATTTCAGATATTGTTACTAGTGGAGTTGTTCCAGGTATAGTAGTTTACCAATTATTTAAGTTATCTGGAAATAGAGTAACAGATTTTGACTTGAACTTATATTTATCTCCTATCTTAGAATTAGATTTAGTTTTTTCTATTTCACCTATAGCATTTGTTGCATTCCTTATAACTTTAGGTTCAGCCGTAAGATTAGCAAAATTTAATACAATTAATTACACTGATGAATTTGAAGGATTACCAACTCCTGCAAATGCATTATTTTTTGTTTCTCTACCAATACTAATGGATCATGTATATCTTATAGAATCTAAAGAATACCTTTTAAATAATTATACACTAATAATTCTTACAATATCAAGTGTGGTTTTAATGAATGTTCCGTTTAGACTTTTTTCATTAAGAATATCGTTAAGAAAATATGATTATAATATTTTCAAAATACTAACAATAGTATTTTCGGTTCCAATAATTTTCTTATTTGGACTAGGAGGATTTTCACTAGTTATAATTTTATACTTATTCTTGAACGTAATAAGGAATTTGTGGTCTTTAATTTAAATTTTTTTCTTTTTAAATTCAAAGTTTTTTCCTAAATAAACCTTTCTTACCATTTCATCTTTTGCTAGTTCTTCAGGTATACCTTCTTTTAGTATTTTACCCTCAAACATTAAATATGTTCTGTCTGTAATTGCAAGTGTTTCTTGTACATTATGATCTGTTATTAGAATTCCTATATTCTTCTCTTTTAATACTGATATTATTGATTGAATATCTTCTACAGCAATTGGGTCGACTCCGGCAAAAGGTTCATCTAATAATAAAAATTTTGGATCATTAGCCAATGCTCTTGCAATTTCAGTTCTTCTTCTTTCTCCACCAGAAAGTAAATCACCTCTATTTTCTTTAATATTTATTAAACCAAATTCTTCCATTAAATGTTCAGCCTTTTCTTTTTGTTCATTTTTTGTCAGGCTTGAAAACTCTAATACACCTAGTATATTATCCTCGACAGATAGCTTTCTAAAAACAGATTCTTCTTGAGCTAAATAACCAATCCCTTTTTGTGCTCTTTGATACATTGGATAACTTGTAATAATTTCCTTATCTAATGATATATTTCCATACTCTGGTTTGATTAAACCAACTATCATGTAAAATGATGTAGTTTTTCCTGCACCGTTAGGTCCAAGTAACCCAACAATTTCTCCTTGATTTACTTCAACAGTGATGTTGTCTACAACTTTTCTTCCCCTATACGATTTTGATATTTCA
>CEOK01199462.1_pt1 | contig 29078 bp, 27 predicted proteins | sample 427001 | NCBI WGS metagenome assembly CEOK01 (sample SAMEA2591108, study PRJEB7988) | marine metagenome | isolation source: saline water (ENVO:00002010), including | reverse complement strand
ATACTTGTCCGTCAGTATTTTTACTTGGAGCATTAGTGAGTTCGGATTTATTTCCAAGTACTGTAATGTTAGTTGTGCTATCATAATTAAAATCTTCTACACCATCATCTGTTATTACTTTTTTAAAGAATATATATTTTGTACTTGCATTAGTTGTAGGAGCAACTATTTGTTCAAATAGATCTGGATCGTCTACAACTCCATCTTCATCTTCATCAAAGAAACTGATTTGTATTTTTTTACTATCAATATAACCTTCTGCATCTCTATATTCTTCAACAACTTCCCAATCCCAATCAGTTGTAAACGGTGTTAATACGTCAGGTTTTTTATTAATATCTAATATAGAAATTTTATCTTTAACAATTTTTCCTGTAAGGTTATTATAAATTTTATCACTAGAGTCATAATAAAATCTTACTTCTTGATCACTTTCAAATACATATCTCATAGATCTATATGTAATATTATATGTTTGACCGTCCGTTTCAAATAACAATATCCAACTTGCATCAAGTTGCTGATTTGTTGTATCTCCAGTTTTACCTGTACTAAATCCACTATACAAGTTTAAATTGTTTTCTGTAATTAAACGCCAGTTTCCTAAATCAATATCAAAACGTAAACCAAAAGTTCTATAATTAAAAATTTGATCTGTTACTTGTGTGTTAACATCATTTTGTAAAGTGTTAGATAAGTACGGAAGTATCTGTGTTAGTTTTGCACCTGATGGAATAATATCATTAAGTTGTATAGCACCTAATCCTGCATCAGTTTTTACTGTGCCGTTACCTTCAACACTAACTATTTTTGTCCATTTGTAAGTTACTGCATTTGTGTGGTCTGCTGATCCTGTCATAAGTTTATGAGAATCGTCAGCCATAAAGTGTTGCCCTGCTGGTGCTTCAAATTTTACTAAAGCGCCAGGTACAATTAATTTTAAATTATTACCCGTAAATGAACCTACAAAAGATTTTATATCTCCTTTTTGGAAATATCCTGTATTTTGATTTGTATCTGTTGTTTCAGATAACCATGTCACACCCAAGTCGCCTACAAGTTTTTTAGGAAATGTATCGTAATAATAATTTCTTACATTCTTACTTGCTAGTATAGGTTCAACTGTGTTTAAGATTGCTCCTTGTACATCAGTTTTTGTAGTAAAAGTAAAACTTTCTTTAGGGTTTAAATATTCTTTATATATTACACCGTCATTTCCATAAATGTTTGTTTTACTGTATTTGCCTGTAGCATCTAATAAATCAAAGTATCTGCTAATTCCGCTTGTAGTTCTATTAACAGCTTTAGCTTTAATAATTTCTTGATTAATACCTAATGGACCAACTTGATAGTCTTCGCCGGTTATTAATCTATTTTGTGTATAATATGTGCTTGGAGCATTCTTTTTAATACTTGCACTAGTTTCACTTGTGCTAGAGTTATCAACTGTGTATTTTAATTCTAAACTAAGTGTAATTTCTTCTTGCTTTCCTTGTTTTGACAAATAAGGAATAGTGACGCTAATACCACGCATACCTTCTGGAGTTACAATAACTCTGTCTGCTCTACTATTTCTATAATATGTTCTAAAACTACCTTTTGGCAAGTTACCAAAAACACCATCTGAAAATATAAAACTAACTCTATCTTCTGCTCTTGTTAATACACTATAAATATTTCTAATTTTTTTGTTTACAGAATTATAAATTATATTATTGCCTTCTACAGCATCAACTTTTGTCCATAATTCTTCTTCGTTGCCTAGTGTGTCTAACTTGTATAACCAAACATCGCTGTTGTTAATGTTTGTACTATCAATTGCAACTATTTGGTTTGTGCTAGGACTTGCTATTGTAAATTGTCCACTATCTAATGCACCTTGTTTGAACATACAGAAAAATCCGCTATTAGAACTTGCAGATCCTCTACCATCATTTCTATATAAAAATGCAAAGTTATTTCCAGGGTATGGTGCTTCTTCTACTATATCTCCGTCTACGTCTGTAGACACTACTTCAAATCTTGTTGACCTTCCGTCAACATTTTTTGTAAATCCAAAAGCAGGTACTTCTGTGTTAGTACTATTAAGTCTATACTGTTCTGTTGGAATATCATTAACCGTTTCTTTTTTAACTGGTTTGCCAAATGCATTATTAACAGGTAATGCAGAATTTAATACTTTAATAAATTGCTCATACCAGTCTGGGTTACTAGGATCATTCCATATAATAGTTTGATCTTCTAAATTTACGCCATTAGCATCAATAACTTCTTCTGATGACCGTATAGATTCTATTTTTAGCAATCCGTTTGCGTTTCTTACTCGCTTAGGATTGTATGACAGTAAACGTGCTAATCGTAGAACACTTTCTCTACGTTCAGCTAATTCTAGATAATTTTCTCTAGCATTTAGATCAATCCTAAACGCTATGTTTTGTCCAAGATATGCAATAAGATCAATTAGTGCAAGATACTCTGAACTTTCAACATAATCATTAAAATCTTCAGGATAATTTTCACGCAGATAACTAATCATAGTTCTACGTAAATTGTCAAAGTCATAGCTCTGGAAGTCTGCGTTTCTAAAAGTTTGATATACTCGCTTCCAGTCTTCTGCTAGTAATAACCTATTTTGTCTATCTGTTGACGACATTCATTTATCCTCTTTTTAGTATTTATTATAAACGATTAAGTGCGTGGTTAATTCTATGTTAAAAACCCGGCATCTTCATCAAATTTAAGTTTTATACTTTCGCTTATGTTATAGGGCAAATAAGTTAAGGTACACTCTATTTGTATACCTGACTCATATTGATCTACTGTAATATTATCTACACCTACACGTGGATCATAGTTAATGACCCTAGTTACATTTTGTACTATTGCATCTCGCATACCGTCAGTTAACGGTTCAAAAATAGCGTCCCAAATAATTGTTCCAAATTCAGGATTACTTAATTTTTCACCTTGTCTTATATGAAAGTGATTAATAATATCTTGTTTTATTAATGCTATGTCATAAAGAACAGGATCGTTACTCTCTGGATTTACTGTGCTAAATCCTCTGTAAGCCCTTGGAGAGACATCTTCAGTATTTTTTACATTACTTTTTACTGTAACTTGTTTGTATAAATTTTTTTCTAAAGTGCTCATACCGTATTTACCTTAATTTATGTCTGCTTTTTAAATGTGTCAAATATTGTAGTACTTGTTGCAGTAGGTTCAGTTGCTCCAGTTGATGACACAGTTTTGTCTGGTGTAAACTCTGCAGGATTTAAATTTTCATGTCCTTGCCACGGTTCGTGCTGTGGCACTCTATTAGGAGATGTTGCATCAGTTGCAATGGCTGCTGTTGGTCCGTTCATATGAATATTATCTGGAGCGGTCTCAGTATGTGTTTTAGCATTAATATGCGTTCCGTTAGCAGCGGTTAGTTTACCATCTACTCCTGCTTTGACTTCCCAATTTGCTCCTGTTTTTTGAAATATATTCTGAGCTGATATCATATTAATGTTATTACCTGCTTCAATATTAATATCTCTATCTGCTTTTAAATTAAAATCATTACTTGTGTGTATACTTACACTGTCTTGTGCAAAGATATCAATCTTACCATTACTTGTCATTTCTAACCAGCTAGTTCCTTTAGCATTGCTTATGTAAATTAAATCTTCACTGTTGTGTAAAAGTATTTGATGGCCTGTTCTAGTTCTAAGTCTAATTAATTCATTAGCAGGAATACTAGGATCTCCTCCTGTGTCACCTGCTTCTATATTTGCATATGTTGGACCAGTTGTAGATGCTGTACCTTTTCGTAATAACGAAGCATCTCCGTCGTCCATAACAAAACTACTTCCACCAAGCCTACTAAAAGGCACATCACTTTGAGAACCTTTGGTTCCGTATTTTACTTTAGGTTTTCCGGATCTTTTATCTGCAGGTCCTGGAGTACTCCAACCAAAAACCATACTAGGTGCTTCTCTTCTAGCACTGCTAGTATTTGATCCTCTAATTTGATCTTCAAGTAATCCCTGTGTTTCTAAAATAGAGTATTGAAGATCGTTATGCGGTTTAATAAATTTTGTAGGATCTCTTCCTTTTGCAGTTTCTTGTTTTTTATTATATTCTGCTACAGGCAATGATTTTGTAGAATCTTTGTCATTAAATGTTGTACTTGCATTTCCTGGTACTGAAAAATTCATATACTCGTCTTGTATACAACCTATCCAAAATCCCTTGCCTGCATTACCTTCTACAAATATTACAAGTACCTTAGTTCCTACATCAGGCGGTATTGCCCACATTCCATATGCTTTTTGAGTAAAGTCATATCCGTCATTTTTTGTTAGACCTCTAAAAGGTGTTACTCCATAAAATGGACTTAGATATTGACATTCAACAATTTGTCCGGTAGTTTCTGATAAGTTTCCACTTTCTGTAATTTTTAAAAGTTCTACTTCTACTGCACCGCTAAATTTTGGATCAAGATGATTTACTATTTTTCCTATAAATGGTCCTGAATTTGGCTTAGGTTGTGTAGCTGTTCTTTTATCTATACTCATTACGTTGCGCCACCTTCACTACTATTCGTTTCAGTAATTTGATTTTCTTTATCACCTGAAGTAATAAGTTCTTGAAATAACTTACTACCTTTAAGTTTATTATCTGTTTCTTGATTACGTCTTCTAACACATTGCAAGTCTTGTTGGAATATACCTTTGTCAAATTTATTTTCTACCATTACAACTTGATACAAACCACTAAATGCTCCAACAGGAGCAAATCCGCCATCCGGAAAATGCATGTTGCCGTCACCTTGATAATCAATTGGTGTTCTAAAGTTTATTATAATATCTGTTTCACTACTTTGATAATTTACACTTCCGTCTTTTGTAATATTAATAAAAGTTGGGTCGGGCTTTGATGTATAATTTCCAATTCCACTATCAGCAATATAATAAGGATCTCCCATAATAGTAAAGTTTACTACAACTAAATCTGCTGGACTATTGACGATAGCTTCATTTACATCTCTTGCAACTTGTGTTTGTGGATCTTCTAAGGCTCCGTCGCCACCAACAGTTTTTTTAGCACCAGTAGTTGTTTTTGTTTGTGTAGTTCCTGAGGAACTTACTGAGTTATCACCATCTGCTTGTTTTGTTACAACGTCTGCATCTGTAGTTGCCATTTGTCCAGCGGCACCTTCTTTACTTGCAAGTGAAGCTTGACCACGCATGTCTTGAATAGCAAGGAAAAATGCTGTATTAATTTCTATATCAAATTCTAATATATCTTTATTTTCACCTGTGTATATGTAATTGTATATCTTTGCTGCTTGTCCTAATTGTTGTTTCCAGTTTGCCATAGGCTTTGACGGAGGACTAAATCTAGAAGCACTTACTTTGTAAGGTACTATTCTATATACATAAACTTTTGGCGGAGCGCCTGTAGCATCTACAGTTTCACTGCTTGAAGCATTGTAAACATGTGTTTCTATCATAAACCAAGGTATCATGTTATTTTCATCTGGCACTGCTTGGCTTAACTGTCTACCATAATCACTGATAAGAATTAATTCTTCTATTATTTCTTGTATTTTTGTACCTGCAACAAAAGTTAATTTTGAACCTTCGTCAGATATAGTAAGTTTACCTCTTTTAAATGAGCCTGGGCTATCTTCAATTTCTGAAAACTTAGCTTCACCAAATGGAACTTTTCCACCTTTAAGGTAATCTTTTACTACTTTAGCTTTACCAATGTCATTTATATTTTCTGGATTTTCAGCATACTCACGAACTGCTTCTCCTAACTGGCTTCTTTTTACTACTACTCCTAAAATTTCACTTACTTTAGCATCAAAGTCTGCGGGTATTTTTCCGTTTTGTATTCCTGTTAATGAATCATACAATTTTTGTTTTTGTTCTTCTGATAATTCTCGTTGTCCAGAGGATGATTCTGTTGTTGCTCCTGAGTCGCTTTCGCCTCCGGCTAAAACATTTTCTTCAGCAGTACTTTCTTTATTAGGAAAGACAAATACATAGTTGTCTGCTTTAGCAATTTGTTTTGCTTCTTCTAATGCTAAGGCTTTTGTGTTTAATATTGCAGATAAACTAGATGCACCTGATTGCAACAATTCTTCTATTGTTCTACCTTGTAGTACAATATCGTTTTTTGTAGTTTGAACATTATCTGTTAGAGCTTGATGGTTCCAAGGAATAGCATCAACATCATATGTGCTGCCTCCTTCAGTAACATTAAAGGAACTATTAATTATTTTAATTGGAAAATATCTTTTTGTTCCGGGGGCACTTACTATACGTCCTGAGCTGTCGTAACCTTTAAATTCTAAAGTTAATATGAATGGTGCTTGTATATAATTTTTATGCCCTGCTTGAAGTGCGGCTAACTGTAATGTTTGTAAAAACATTCCCATACTGTAAGGTTCAAGTACTTTAAAATTAAAAGATACTGCATTAGTTTGTCTTGTTTTAGGAGTTGGCGTAAGTACTGTGCCAATGTTGACATCTTCTATAAAAAATTCACAAGCGCCTTCGGTTTCATATTGTGTTAAAACTTTTTTTCTGCCACTGCCGCCACTTTTTAAAATTACAACACTTGGTCCTTTTACTCTGTATGTTTTGTCAGGATTATTTATTTCATCATCAGTTAGGCATCCTAAAGTGAAATTATAATTATAACTTGCAAATTTTTCTAATGTATTTGGCCAAGGAGGGAACCCTTGAAAACTACTAATTACTCCACCTAAACTTGTGTTTAGTGCAGCTTCAACTTGACTGTTAATTTTTCCTAAGGCACTTGTTAACGGTGATGCTACTGCATTTACTAAATCTTTTACGCCGCCTTCAACTGCTGACGCTACTCCGTTAATATCAATGTTTGAAGAATTAGCTAAAGTTGTGGCTGTTTTTTTAGCTTCTACAGATATATCGCCAACTGCATTTTTTCTTTCAGCAATGTTTTGAATATTAGGATTCATTTTAATATCCTAATAATTCTGCAAGACTTTCACCTTTAGGCAAATATATTTCTGTGCCTGCTACAAAGTCATATACTGGGTCTTTAAGTATACTTAAATTTCTTTGTGCAAACACCCACCATAATTTTTGATTGTCATATAAATCATATGCTAGTAGATCTGGTCGGTATGTGTATTGTGGTTCAATTGTATAAACAATGTCATCTGATTCTGCAGGGACCGGACGTATAGTTAAAATATCTAGATACTGATCATTTACAAACGTTGTGCTAAACCATGGACTGTCTGCATTATAGTTTGCCATTATAAAAATCCTTTTTCGTCTATTAGATAATCACCGCGTACAAATTTATCTAACTTAAATTTACCAACAGTTGATCTACTGTAAATTGGTTGTACTACAACGGATATTGTACATCTTGTTGGTGCCCATGTTCCGTTGGGTCCAATTTGACACTTAATATAATCTACATCGTTTGGTAATTCAACTGTAAACATTTGTACTGCGACTGGAACATTCTTAAATACATAATCTCCGTAACCGTTTAGTTGTACTATTGGAGGCGGTGTTCCTTGGTTTGCAGTATTTTCACCATATGCCATTTTAGTAACACTTCTTAAGTAGTGTACTGCTGCAACCCAATATTCTGCTTCTTTTGCATTTTCTATATAAAAGTCTCCAACTATAGTCATTGCGTTCACTTGTGAGTTCTGATATGCAAAAAAAGGATAATTACTATGTACAGGTTGCATTGTGTTATAGTTAGCACTTTGCTCAATTACAATTTGGGGCGTATAAGGAAAAACAAAACCATTGGTTTCAGCAAGAGGTAACAAAAGCGGACTTCCTGCAAACGTTGCTGGCATAGATAGTTTAACACGCCAGTCGTTATCGTTTGAACTTCCCCAATTAGCATCTGAAAATTTTGGAGATAGCGGATTGGCCCCAGTTAAAAGATTTACTGCTCTCAGAGCTTTACCAAAACCTGTATCACTAACAAAACTCTGTATATTGTCTTTAGCACGAGTAATTGCACCACCAGTAAGACCGTCACCGACTTTCATTGCTGAGCCTAAAAAGTTGTTTACTGAAGAAGCAGCAATACTTCCGTTGGGTTTACCAGGAACATCTGCTCGTGGACTAGATGAAACACCTTGGTTTACTCCATTTCGTGACACTATTCCGTTTTTAAAGACTGTTGGCAAAATTATCTCCTTTTATATAAAGTATTTAGTTGACAAAATTATCAGAGTATATTATAATAGAACATAAACCTAGGAGAAACGATGAAAAGAGTAAATTATCTTAACAACAAAGACATACTTAAAGAGATACACAAGTCAAAAAGTAGTTTTTGTAGTTATACTGACCCTGAATACCATCAATTTGACATTATATTGCCAGATGTTGATAAAATTAACATTAGAACAATAGCTGAAGCAAAAAGAAATAAAGCAAAAAGGTTGCAAGTTACGGACTATGATGCAAAAAAGGCTGCAGGTATGAAAGTAAAACAAGCAGAGTGTTTTGTTGATTATAAAAAGATTACAAAAGAAGAACTAATTTTTAGAATCATGACGTTTGACCATATACCTGAAGAACCAGGACGTAAGAAGAACCCAAAAACAGTGGCCGATACTAAAGAAAAATTAAATTTTCCTCCTTTTCAACATTATAAGTTCAACGATGCTGGAGAATTAATTTGTGTAGGCAAAAGCCATTGGGTTGGTGGTATGGAAAACGGATACTTTGACAAAAAAGCAGGTACAGCAACAAATAAACTTGCTATGATGTGGATGAAATTATGCGATAGGTACGCTACACGTGGTAATGTTCGCGGATACACATACAATGACGAAATGCGTGGCCAGGCAATACTACAACTAGCACAAATTGGCTTACAATTTGACGAATCTAAGTCACAAAATCCATTTGCTTACTATACTGCGGCTGTAACTAATAGTTTTGTTAGAGTTATTAACATTGAGAAGCGAAATCAAAACATTAGAGACGATATCTTAGAAATGAACCATATGAATCCAAGTTATACTCGTCAAAGTCAAGGCGAATTTGAAGCTGCTAAAAAACGAGCAGAAGAAAACTTAAAATAATCACATTGTGGTTGACACATGTACATTTTTAGTATATACTTTAACAGTATAAAATAAGGATTTTAATTTGTTTAAGAAAGCAGCTGTTTTTACAGACATCCATTATGGACTGAAAAGCAATAGTAAGGTTCACAATGATGATTGTGAAGAATTTGTTGATTGGTTTATCGAACAAGCCAAAGCTAACGGATGTGAGACTGGTATTTTCTGTGGTGATTGGCATCATAATAGGAACAGTCTTAATCTAACTACTATGGATGCTACAATTCGTAGCTTAGAAAAGTTAGGTCAAGCATTTGATAAGTTTTATATGTTTGTAGGTAATCATGATCTATATTATAAAGACAAGCGAGATGTAACATCTACTATATTTGGAAAACATATTCCGGGTATTACTATTGTTGACGAAATATATGAAGAAGAAGATGTTGCACTAGTCCCGTGGCTAGTTGGTGATGAATGGAAAAAGATACAAAAATGTAAAGCCAAATATATGTTTGGTCATTTTGAGTTGCCACACTTCTATATGAATGCAATGGTGCAGATGCCTGAGCACGGGGACTTAAGAGCAGAGCATTTTGAAAATCAAGAATATGTTTTTAGTGGACATTTTCACAAACGTCAAGTTAAAGGTAAAATACACTACATTGGCAATTCGTTTCCACACAACTATGCAGATGCATGGGATGATGAGCGTGGCATGATGATTCTCGATCGAGAAAATAACAAAGAACCTGAATATCTCAATTGGGGTAATTGTCCAAAATACAGAACAATTAAACTAAGTCATTTATTAGATAAAACTGACGAAGTAATGAAAGCAAAAATGTATCTAAGAGTTACATTAGACTTGCCAATTAGTTTTGAAGAAGCAAGTTTTATCAAAGAAACATTTTTTAAAGATTTTAAATGCCGAGAAATTACACTCATTCCACAACAAACCATTGACGAAATTGATACTGAATTAGATATTTCAACCTTTGAAAGTGTTGACGAAATAGTGTCAAAAGAAATAAGTGCTATTGACAGTGATACTTACGATAAAAAAATGCTATTAGATATCTATAAAGAGTGTTAATTAAATGATAAAATTAAAAGATTTAACCGTTAAAAATTTTATGAGTGTGGGCAATCAAACCCAGGCTGTTGACTTTAATAAGCAACAGTTAACACTAGTGCTTGGAGAGAACATTGACCAAGGTGGTGACGACAGCGGATCACGTAATGGTACGGGCAAGACTACTATTATTAATGCTTTATCTTATGCATTATACGGGAAAGCACTTACAAATATTAGAGCAAACAACTTAATTAATAAAACTAACAGCAAAGGTATGTTAGTAACATTGCATTTTGAAAAAAACGGCGTTGATTACCGTATTGAACGTGGAAGGTCTCCTAATGTGATGAAGTTTTTTATTAACGGCCAAGAACAAGAAATGATAGACGAGTCGCAGGGCGACAGTCGTAAAACACAAGAGTCTGTAAAAGACCTGTTGAATATGAGTCACGACATGTTCAAACACGTTGTTGCACTGAATACATACTCTGAACCGTTTTTAAGTATGCGAGTTAATGATCAAAGAGCAATTATCGAACAACTTCTTGGTATTACTATTCTTAGTGAAAAAGCACTTAACTTAAAAGAGCAGGTTAAAAGCACAAAGGATGCTATTACTGAAGAAACTGTTAAAATAAATGCTATGCAAAATGCAAACGAAAAGATTCAGTCTACAATTACTGATCTTAAGGGTACACAAAAAGCATGGCTTTCAAAACGTACTAACGATGTTTTAAAATTAAAAGAAGCCATTGACGAGTTAGAGCATTTAGACATTGAAAGAGAGCTAGAAGCTCACGAAAAACTTCAAAATTGGACTGAGCGTAATAACTCTATTTTGGCTCTTAGAAAAGAATTAGGCACATTGGAGCCAGCATTAGTACGTGCTGACAACAGCGTAGAAAAAGCGTCTAAAGATATCGAAGATTTAGATGATGCTAAGTGTTATACTTGCGGACAAGAGCTACAAGCTGATAAAAAAGTTGAGATTGCAGAACGTAAAACTAAAGAACTTGAAGATGCTGTTGCATATCAAAAAGAGATATCCAATAAACTTGTAGAGGTTACTAAGGGTCTTGAAAAGATAGGAGATATCAACGGGAAGCCTACAACATTTTATGAAACTGCAAAAGAAGCATACGATCATAGAAGCAATGTTGACAAGTTAAAACAGGCCTGGGGGAACAAAAAAGAAGAAGTTGATCCTTATGAGGAACAAATTAATAAACTAGAACAAGAAGCACTTCAGGAAATTAAGTGGGACAGTGTAAACGAGCTTACTAGTTTTAAAGATCATCAAGAATTTTTATTAAAACTGTTAACAAATAAAGATAGCTTTATTCGTAAGAAGATTATTGATCAAAACTTGGCATATCTTAACAATAGGTTAACATATTACTTAGATAAACTAGGACTCCCGCACCAAGTACAATTTCAAAATGATCTAAATGTAGAAATTACACAACTAGGACAAGACTTAGACTTTGATAACTTGTCAAGAGGTGAGCGTAACAGACTTATATTAGGTTTGTCGTTTGCGTTTAGAGATGTTTGGGAAAGTTTATATCAAAACATTAACTTGTTATTCATAGATGAGCTTATTGATAGCGGTATGGACACAGCAGGAGTTGAAGGATCACTTGCTGTTCTTAAAAAGATGGGTCGAGAGCGTGAAAAGAATATCTTCTTAATTAGTCATAAGGATGAACTAATTGGTAGGGTAAACCATGTATTGAAAGTTTACAAAGAAAATGGTTTCACAAGTTATGAGAACGATATTGATGTAGTAGAATGATGGACGATACACACGACAAACTAGTTAACGCATACTTAGAATACTTTAAAGCTAATGAAAAGTTTGAACAAAGGCTTTCAGTGAGAACACATAGAACTAGTAGACGTTGGTTAAGAGAAATACGAACACTAGCAAAGGAAAGAATGGAAGAAATACACAAAAAACATATAGAAATTAAAGGCGAAAACCAAAACGAAGACGATTCCATTTAGTACTAGGTAAGTACCTAGATGGAGTGGACATATAAAGGCAAAATTATTAAAGAGCTTCCTTCGGATTGCGAAGGATTTGTTTACTTGATCACAAATACTACTAATAATAAAAAGTATGTAGGCAAAAAATTAGCAAAATTTAAGACCACAAAGCCACCACTCAAAGGCAAAAAAAATAAAAGACGCGGCACTAAGGAAAGCGATTGGCGAGATTACTGGGGATCTAGTGATAAGTTAAACGCAGACGTTGCCGAAATAGGCAAAGACAAATTTACTAGAGAAGTATTATACTACTGCACTGGTAGAGGTGAAATGTCATATCTTGAGGCAAGAGAACAATTTGAAAGACGTGTACTTGAAACAGATGAATACTACAACGGTATTATCAATGTTAGAGTTGGTGGATCAAAAGTTCTAAGAGAAGCACTTAAAGGCAAACCAAGCAACACTTAAGGTTAGCGGGCCGGTTTATAATCCCGCTGTGGAAAAGCCTATAGGAATATAGGACACGTACATATTGATTGACACACCAGAGTGTGGAAGCCATCAAACAAATTGGGCTTACTAGTTGATATAAGTTGAATGTTGCCAGCTGAAAAACACAACATAGTTCATAAAAACCCTTAGCACTAGGAACGAAGCGGGGGATAGCGAAGAAATCCGCGAAGCGGTAAAGCGGTTTTGCAAATTTTTTCGTAATGTCGACGTAGGTTGGGAAAGGTCAGAGCCCATTGAACTAAGTGTATAAACAATTACCTACTTCCAAGTCTCGGCTGTGACGGACTCACATAAAGTCAAGATTAGATGGAACCAGCGATTAGGTTCCGTCTGACTGAAACAATCTACATAAAGCAATTACATTATTACTTCGTAATAATGCTTTAATTCATATCTACTGCTTAAATCAAAACGAAGTAATAGTTTGAGCGTAAGCGAAAACTTGAGTTAACGAAGTTAACTCATTTAATGTAAATCAGGATCACGTCCAAATCCAGGTTTAACTGAACTAACATTAATTGTTTCTACTTCAAAATGTTCATAAGGTTGCTGATCTTGCATATGTGCAATATATTGTTCTACTTCTTCTAAACTATTAAGAACATCAACTTGTTGTTTATCAGACATTCTGATAATCTTATATTTTATAACCATAGTGTTTCCTAATAGAATATTTAATTTCCTTTAGAGAGCATAAATACTATCAGTTAAAGGATTTATCTATGCAAATACACGAAGTCATTAGTTTTGAACCGCAAAAACAACGCCTAGACGAAATTGCGTTTCTAGCTCTTGTTCCTATAGCTGCAAAATTTGCCATTGGCCTTGGCGCAGGTTATCTTGGCGCAAAAGCTGCTAATGAAGTAGCAAACCAAGTAACTCGGATTTTAAATGCAATTAATTTTACACCCGAGTACGGAAATTTTCCTAAAGGTGGGATAATTCGAGTAGGCGATGGTGGGAAATATTTTAAATTTGTAGGCGGTAGTACTTTCGAGTCTGACGGTACATTGCGTAATCAATGGTTAGAAGTTGACAAAAACGGCAAACAAATTGCTATACCAATAAAAAATGTACCTCAAACTAAAGGACAACAATCATTTAACTTTGATCAAGAAATACCAAAGCAATCATATTGGCCATATGATAAATCGGACTTTATTGACGAGAATGGAAACAGAAAAAAGTACGATGAAAATAAAAGAGCAGAACTTAAAAAACGTGGGGCCAAAGTCCAAACTGAAGCTGTTAAACGTGCAGTTGTAAAACAAGGTGGACCTGCTTGGCAAAAAGCAACTAAAGCTACTAATATGGGTCGCTGGATTATCTTTGACAATGTTGACGAAATAGATTTGCAAAAGGCTGTTTGGAAAAGTGCAAAATATCAACAAAGACTTGAGAAGTCAACTTCATTCAAAGCTCTACCAACTGACAAACAAAGATATAGTAGTCTTGATATGGCATTTGAAGATGAAATGAAAAAAATGTCATCATTAAACGCTGATGATTATGAAAAACAAAGCGACAAAGACAAAGTTAAAAATATTAAAAAAAGTTACAGTGAAATTCGAAAATATGCAAAAGAGGCAGTAATCAGCAAAAAAACAGGAATGATTACTGCATTGAATTTAATTGCTCCAGCTTATATGATGTATACTGCTGTAACTCTTAAAGCATTATACCAAAGACAACTTACAGATGGGTATAGTCACTCAAATATAAATCAAGAATACACTGTTAAAGAATATGACAATGACATGCGTCAACTTAAAGAATTATTAAAATCAGCATTTGCAGTATCACTTGCAGGAATATCACTTGCGGCTCTTTTTGGATTTCTTGGGTCTCTGCAAAAAAAGAAAAAGTACGGGGGCAAACTAGTAAGAACGTTACTTGCTTGGCTTCCTGCAGGAAGAATGGCTGACTTTTTTGTTAAAAGTGGATACAGTATTGCATTAATAGTAGGATTTATAGGGGGAGCAACAACAACATTATTATCAAAAGCACCATGGATGGACAAACTAGCTGGACAAATGTCAGCTGAGTTTGTTGATAGTTCATTTGATGAACCTTTTAGCGCCATCAATATCACATCTTGGTATTATAATTTTGTTGATGCTACAGTGGGTATAATTTTTAAATTTATCGAACTTAACTGGAATGATGTTGCTAATAGCATTCCGTCAATTACATGGAACGATGATCCAAAGGCACTGGCTCCAGGCGATGTGAATACTAAAAGTGTAGATAAAATGAACAACCAAAATGATGTTAAAAATAATTCATCAGGTTCAAAGTCACGACAAGGTAGTGGAAATTCAGGTAACAAAAATGACGTCAACTTAGACGCTTTATTTTCAGATTAGTCCTGGATTTTTAGAATTTTTTGCTGTTTCAATATTTTCTTTAATAATTTTACCAAGAATATCTATATCAGTTATATCGGTTTCGTACATAAGCCTATGAGCATCTACGCCACCTCGCATAAACCAAGTGATCTTGTATACCTCATATTTGAGTCTTTTAACTTCGTTGTCTAATTTTGATGTATAAGATTCTAACTCAGAATCCGGGGTGTTCATAAGTGTTTGACGAAAAAATTTGAGTAGTCCAAATCCATAGGTAACTCAAATTCAGCTTTACATTCTTCGTTTGTACACTCAACATTCATTGATGGTATATCCATTGCTTTTTGATTAGCAATAATAACTTCTTCTATAGCTTTATAATACTCTTTGTCGTTATCTTGTAACCATTGCACTATTAAATTATGATTAGTTTCTTCTTCTCCGTCAATAACAATTTTTTCAATTTGTTTTGATACAGCTTCTACTCTTATTTTTGCTAACTGATCATAACTATCTTGGAAAACTTTTCCTTTTTCTTCTTCATCAGTAATTTTTGGACCTTGAATAATCATTTGACGTGTTATAATAAAGTTTCTACGTGCTAACTCACTATGCTCTTTAAATGTAAGCGGCCTTAGAATAGCTTCAATTTGATCAACTACTACACTGTTTTTAAATTCAATATTTTTAAAATGATCAATAAGTTTTTGTAGTTCTAACTCATAAGAACTTTCTGTAGAACATTTAGGACATTTAGTATTAAAAGTAATTTTATTTCCGTAACTTGCAAGCCTTACTGATGCCAAACAAAACTGCACGTCTAGCATTGGCATAAGGTGTGGATTTTTTAAATCTGGCATACACCTTTTTAGTATTTCAGTAGATGCGAGTCCAGTATACAACGCATCAGGTGTATTAGCAGTCATTTCATCACGAGCAGTCATGCTATAGACTGCTAATTCATTTGCTTTCGATAGTAAACCTGGTGCGTAATAGTTGCCTCCGCTAGGCAAATCAACATACAGTTTAGGCTCACGTTTTATTTTATTCAGCGGACTGTTTTCAAAGTTCATACATTGTCCTTACATAAATACATTATATACAATTATATTTATGACCTTAAAATCTTGGAGATTTAGTAAATGGCTGAAGATGAAAAAAAAGTAGCAGATCAATACGAAACCCTGGCTAAAACTCTTCTGAAAAGTACTCAAGGATTAGCAACGTTTTCAGCTACCCTAGCTTTAACTAAACCTGGATTAGACGATTTTGGCAAACTAGCTGAAGTTGTTCCTGCGTTAGGCCCTGGGCTTAAAGCAATGCTTGGTGTTTTAAGTAAGCAAACTCAAGCATTCCAAGCATTATCATCGAGCGGAATGACCTTTGACGGTAATCTACAAGATATGGTACAAAGTGCTACCGCCGCTGGTATGACACTTGATCAACTACAAAGTTTTACATCATCAAACAGTCAATCATTTGCTATGCTTGGTGCTTCAATGGGCAAGTTTGGCAGCACTGTTGAATCAGGTGGCAACGCATTTTTAGATGCAACAGCAGCATTTTATCAAGATAAACGACTAAGCCAAGGATTAAGAAATCTTGGAATGAGTTTTGAAGAAATTAATGACAACTTAATGATGAATGCTCGTATAAGTGCATTTACAGGAAGAGTAGATCAAAGATCAGCCGCTCAAAGAAATGCATCAGCAGCTGAATTTGCAGAAGAATTACAAATTATAGCAAAACTTACAGGTAAGCAGGCAGACGAACTACAAGCAGAAATGGCCGCTAGACAACGTGAAGGTGATTATAGAGCTATGATGCTACAAAAAACACCTGAACAAATGGCGGCAATAGAAAAAGCTATGGCCCAAGCAGATGCTGCTGGTTTTGGCGACTTGTTAAAAGATTATTTAATAAGAGGATTTCCTAGCAAAGATCAAGCAATGGTTGCAGGTATGTCAGGCGATATGGTTCAACTTTTTGAAAACATGACAACTAATCTCGAAGGCGGTGCATCAGGACTAGCTGAATTTAATAAACAAACCGATCAGATATCAGGAGTTGCAGCAAAAACAGTTAGTGATCCTAGTTTCTTAGCAATAGCATCACTAGGTGATCTTAATAGTGCAAGTGCCGCAGCATCAAGAACACTATCATTAATGGGTGAAGCACAATTTGGTGTAATAGCAATACAACGTGAAGCGGCTGCAGAAGGCAGACAAATTACTGTAGAAGAAGCAAAAAAACTAGCAGAAGAAAGAATTGCAGCAGCAAGAGAAGACCAAGACACTCTTAAAGAAAATGCTACAGAAGGTGGCAAAGCCTTAACACAAGCAATGCTAAGAGCTGAAGAAGCACTAATGGATACAGCTATTGCAGTACAAAAAACAGCAACAAATGATTTTTATAATATGCTATCTAACGAAGCAGATGGATTTATAAAGAGCTTACAAAGTGCTGGCGTAAAAATTGGCACCCTAGCAGATCAGATATCAACGGGACTTGGTGGTATTTTTGGTGATGACGCTACTTTTCAAGGAAACCAAAAATTAGAAATTCTAGCACTTGCTAACGAATTAGAGAAAAGAAATCCAGATGATCCTGCAGCTAACGAAAAGATGGATGCTTTAGCTACAAACATAAACGCCTTAGTAACACAAATAGAAAGTGAAGGTAGTCAATCTAAGAGAGAAGATTTATTAAAAACATTAAAAGTAGCAATTCAAACAGGAATGCAAGAACTTAAAGCAGATGATCCTGATGAATCATTTAGTACTCCGTCAGGATTTGAAACTCCAAAATTATCTACAGGCACATTTGGTGAATTAGGAACAGCATTTGCAAATTTTGGAAATGAAACTATAGCGGCACTGCACGGAACAGAAATGGTTGCTACTCCGGATCAAGTGGACAAATTACTCAGTGGAAGCTATAATATGGGGTTGACTTCTGCTACAAATGAGCTTAAAATGTTAACTAAATCAGGAAACAATATGGCCAAAACAGATGTAATACAAGTAGGAGATATGTTAGAAACAGGATTTGCTACAGTATCTTCAGGATTATCAAAGGCAGCACCTTCTATTGACGACGGTATGAAAAGTTTAGTCTCGAATAATGCCTCAACCATGCAAGGTATGATAAGTAATATGAGACCTGCTGTAGAATCTGTTAACACAGAAATGCAAAAAATTGACTTATCAGGTATTGCAGATAGTATTAAGACTGCATTACCAATGGACAAACTATTTGGAGATTTAAAAGTAAGCATGGACGGAGTTAAAACTAGTGTTGACATGACAGGATCAAAACAAATATCTAACCAAGCCAAACAACTTAGACAAGGCAAAAACATGTTAGGTGATTTAACTAGGGGAACTGGTATATGAGTTGGAAAAAATATTTTACACCTGTAGACGCACAAGGACAACAAGTTGGAAGCATGAGTCCTTTGAGTGGAGCAAACAACAGTGGTAAAGGACCAGCTAGTGCAAACTATAGTTCTTATCTACCAGATGTATACGTAGGAAGCCCCAACCGTATAGAACGCTACGGACAATATAATACAATGGACAATGATAGTGAGGTAAATGCCGCACTAGATATCCTTGCTGAATTCTGTACACAAGAAAACGATCAAAACAAAACTAATTTTAAATTTACCTATCATAAAAAAGCAACAAATTCTGAAATTACAATATTAGGACAATACCTACAACAATGGTGTAAAAATAATATGTTTGAAAGACGTATGTTTAAAATCATACGTAATACATTTAAGTATGGTGATGCATTCTTTGTTAGAGATCCCGAAACTGGAAAATGGTTTCATGTTGATCCAGCAAAAGTTACACGTATTATTGTTAACGAATCAGAAGGCAAAAAGCCTGAACAATATGTAATTAGAGACTTTAATGTAAACTTTAGAGACCTAGTAGCAACAACACCGTATCAAACAAACGGAAATGTTACTGGTGGAGGCGAAGGATATATTACAGGTGGCGCCAAAGGAATGGTTGGAGGTAATTATCCTAAATCATCTGGAGGAAGATTTCATCAAAATGACGGTGAAGTTGCAGTTGATGCACAGCATGTGGTACATCTAAGTTTAAGTGAAGGACTAGATAATAATTATCCTTTTGGTAATTCATTACTTGAAAGTATTTTTAAGGTATACAAACAAAAAGAACTATTAGAAGACGCTATTATTATATACAGAGTGCAAAGAGCACCTGAACGTAGAGTATTTTACGTTGATGTGGGTAATATGCCATCACATCTTGCTATGCAATTTGTAGAGCGTGTTAAAACCGAAATTCATCAAAGAAGAATCCCATCGGCAACAGGTGGAGGACAGAATGTCGTAGACTCAGCATACAATCCCCTGTCAATTAACGAAGACTACTTTTTCCCACAAACAGCTGAAGGACGTGGTTCTAAAGTAGAAACACTACCAGGTGGTACTAACCTAGGCGAAATTGATGACTTAAAATACTTTACTAATAAACTAGTAAGAGGTTTACGTATTCCAAGTTCTTACTTGCCAACAGCAGCAGATGACGGACAAAGTCAATTCAATGATGGCCGTGTAGGAACAGCATATATTCAAGAATTAAGATTTAACAAGTACTGCGAACGTTTACAAAATTTAGTTTCTGAAAACTTTAATGCAGAATTCAAAAGTTATTTGCTTAGTAAAGGTGTAAACATTGATGTTTCAATGTTTGACTTAGATTTCCAACCACCACAAAACTTTGCAAGTTACAGACAAGCTGAACTAGACAATCAACGTATTCCAACATTTACACAGTTGCAACAAATACCATTCATGAGTAATAGATTTGCAATGAGTAGATATCTTGGTCTTAGTGAACAAGAAATTGCCGAAAACGAGCGTATGTGGCGAGAGGAGAATGACGAAAATCTTGCTCCACCACCCGCAGATGCTTCAGGTGAGATGAGAGGTGCTGGAATTAGCAGTGCTGGAATCAGTGCTGATTTATCAGGTGCTGAAGATATTATCGGAGATGAAGAAGCGCCAATTGAAGGCGGCGCCGATGCACCTCCAGAAACTACAACAGACACAGCTGGAACTGGCGCAGGTCCTACACCCGACGAAAGTCCAATTTAAAAGGTAAATACTAGCATGATACTACGTGAACTATTTTATTTTGATAAAGAAACACTCGAAGCAATTGAAGATGACAGCTACGATCCATCTTCAGATAAATTTATCATGAAAAAAACAGACACAAGAAAAACACGTCTTACATTAGCCCAGATAAACAGAGCAAGATTAGGTGCTGAACTACATAAAGAAGAACAAGCTAAAGAATTAGAGTTTGTTAGACAAATGTACGGATTAGCAGGTCAGGCGGCTGCAGCTGGTGTTTAATGGCAAAAATAGATAAATCCCAATATACAAAAGAAGAATGGCGTAAAATAAAACATGAACGTCAATTAGCAAAAAGAAAAAGAAGAGCAGACAAGGCTCTAAAAACTAATAAACATTTTGTAGAAAATTTAAAAAAACAAACTAGTACTAGAACTAAAAGTAAAGTCGCCTTTGTAATAGGTAACGGCACTAGTAGACAAGGTATAGACTTAGAAAAACTACAGCAATACGGTCCAGTATATGCTTGTAATGCAGTATATAGAGATATGGATCCTGATTATCTAGTTGCTGTAGATGTTAAAATGGTTTTAGAACTTAATAAAGCAGGATATCAATATAAAAATCCAAACGTATGGACTAATCCTAATAAAAGTAGTCTTACTATGAAAGGATTTAATTATTTTCAACCTAGCAAGGGTTGGAGTAGTGGGCCAACAGCATTATGGTTAGCTAGTCAACACGGATATGAAAAAATTTATATCTTAGGATTTGATTTTAAAGGTATTGGAACAGACTTAAATGCTTTTAACAACTTATATGCTGACACAAATAATTATAAAAAATCTACAGACGGTGCAACATTTTTTGGAAATTGGTCCCGTCAAACAGTGTCTGTAATAAAGGATACAGTAAATGTTAACTTTATTAGAGTAATATTAGCTGATAATTATCAGCCAGAAGAACTAAATAATTTTGCAAACTTTAATGCAATACACAAAGAGGATTTTATTAAAATCTTCCAAATCTAGGCTCATAATCTATAAATGGGCCGTTTTTCGCCTATATCTACGTATATATCCTGTGTTTAAGTAAATACAACTGACAGCCTTACCAATATTAAATCACAGGAGGTACAAAATGGCAGATCAAAATAAATTTGAACAAATGCTTGAAAAGCTGATTGCTGAAGATAAAGCAGGAGCTGAAGAGCTTTTCCACGAAATTGTGGTAGAAAAATCAAGAGACATTTATGAAAACTTACTTGACGACGATGTTGAGATTGATGAAGCGGATAGCGATTCAGAAGACAAAGACGTTGAGGAAGCATCTAAAGACGATGACGAAGCAGTAGACGAAGCATCAAAAGATGATGACGAAGCAGTAGACGAAGCTAAAGACGAAGACGAAGACGTTAAAGAAGACTTCGATTTAGACGAATTTGAAGTTGAAGGCGAGCCAGAAATGGGCGGCGATGCTACTGACGACATGATGGGTGACATTGAAGGCGGAGACGACATGGATATGGAACCAGCAGGTGATGAAGACGCAGAAGACGTTGAAGACCGTGTTACTGATCTTGAAGACGCTTTAGATGATTTAAAAGCAGAATTCGAACAAATGATGGCAGATCAAGATGGTGAATCTGATGATGAACCAGCTGATGAGCCTGAAATGGATATGAGTGACGAAGAAGACGAAGGCGAAGAAGAAGAAGAGCCTGAAGAAGAAGTTGCTTATGAAGAATCAGACGAAGTTGAAGCAAAGGCTACAACTGACCCTGTAGAGCAAATGCGTGAATATGTTGAAAAAATTACACCAAAAATGGGTGAAACTGGTACAGACAGTACTAAATCACCAGTAGCTGGTGCTAACAACATGGGCGGAGATGCTTCAAACTTAGTACAAGGTGGTGAAGAAGCAGGTGGTAAAGCACAGGCTCCTAAAGAAGACAACGCAGGGAACGTTAACGTACCAGGCGGAAAAGCTTCTAAATCATTATCAGGTACTAAAGGCCACGGCGCTGAGAAAAAAGGCGCAGGCGAAACTGCTGACAATAAGAAATCAACTATTGGCAGCTAATTTATACGAGGAAGTTATAGATGCTTAACTTACGAGAGAATTTGACATTCGACCAGGCTAAAATGGTTGTTGAAACCGCTAATGAAGGTAAAGATCTTTTTATGAAAGGAATTTGCATTCAAGGTGGAGTACGCAATGCTAACCAGCGTGTGTATCCTGTTAATGAAATTGGCAGGGCTGTCAAAACTCTAAATGATCAGATAACTGGAGGATACTCAGTTCTCGGCGAAGTTGATCATCCAGAAGGCCTCAATATAAATTTAGACCGAGTGTCGCACATGATCACAGAAATGTGGATGGAAGACGCTAATGGATATGGGAAATTAAAAATATTACCAACCCCAATGGGGCAGCTAGTTAAAACAATGCTTGAAAGCGGAGTTAAATTAGGTGTCTCATCCAGGGGATCAGGAAATGTAAGCGAAAGCGGTAACGGTGAAGTTTCAGAATTTGAAATTATTACAGTTGACGTTGTTGCTCAGCCAAGTGCTCCAGGGGCTTATCCAACTCCAATCTACGAGCATCTAATGAATACTCGTGGCGGGTATAAGGCATATGAACTTGCACAGGCAACAAGAAACGACACAAAGGCACAAAAATATTTAAAAGAATCGTTGATAAACATTATCAACCGACTCCAATAAAAGGAGAATTAATATGTTGGATGCACTAAAAACACTTTTTGAAAACGATGTAGTTTCTGAAGAAGTGCGTACACAAATTGAAGAGGCTTGGAATAGTAAAATCGCCGAAAATCGCCGTGAGGTGACTGCTGAACTACGTGAAGAGTTTGCTCAAAAATATGGGCATGATAAAGCACAAATGGTTGAAGCAATCGACACAATGCTATCTGAAAGACTAACAGCTGAACTTACTGAGTTCGCTGAAGATAGAAATCAGTTAGCAGAAGCAAAAGCAAAATATGCTGTTGCTATGCGTGAAAATTCGGATTTGCTAAAGAAATTCGTAGTTGAATCTTTATCCAAAGAAGTTCGTGAACTTCATGAAGATCAAAAAGAAATGGCTACTAAATTTACCAAACTTGAAGAATTTGTTGTAGAAGCACTTGCAAAAGAAATTGCAGAATTTCAAACAGATAAAAAAGATCTAGCAGAAACCAAGGTAAAACTTGTACGTGAAGCTAAATCTAAATTTGAAGAAATTCGTAAGAGTTTCATCAACAGAAGTGCAAAGTTAGTATCTGAAACAGTTGGAAAAGGGCTTAACAAAGAACTTACTCAACTTAAAGAAGATATTGAATCTGCACGTAAAAACGACTTTGGACGAAAATTATTCGAGGCTTATGCTTCTGAATATGCTCACAGCTATCTCAATGAGAAGTCAGAGACAGCTAAATTAATGAAGGTTGTGAAACTTAAAGACTCACAACTTGCAGAAGCCAAAGCTGCCGCAGATGAGAAATCTAAACTAGTAGAAAGCAAAGATGCTGAAATTAGTAAAGTAAAAAACGCGGCAACGAGAAATAAAATAGTCAATGAACTTATTGCACCTTTGAGCAAGGATCAAAAAGATATCATGATGGACTTACTGGAATCGGTTCAAACAGAAAAACTTAGTTCTTCTTTTGATAAGTACCTACCAGCAGTGATTGATGGTAAATCTCCAGAAAAGAAAAAGGCGAATTTAACAGAAGGCAAAGAAATTACAGGCAACAGAGAAGAAAAAACAATTAGTTCTAAAGCAGACGAAAATAATGTTATTGACATTAAACGTCTAGCTGGATTAAATTAAGGAGAAAAACTATGTCAGAACTATTAGAAGGACGCTGGCAGGATACCAAAAGTGCTCTACTAGAAGGATTACAAGGTACTAAGAAAAGTGTAATGGAAACTACACTTGAAAATACCCGTAAGTACTTGTCAGAGAGTGCAACAGCTGGTGCAACATCTGCCGGTAACGTCGCTACATTAAATCGTGTGATTTTACCAGTTATTAGACGTGTTATGCCAACTGTTATTGCTAACGAAATTGTTGGTGTTCAGCCTATGACTGGCCCTGTGGGACAGATTCACACACTAAGAGTCCGTTATTCGGAATCAAATGATAACGTAACAGCAGGCGATGAGGCACTTAGCCCATTCAAAATTGCTACTGCGTATTCAGGTACAGGTACTGATCCAGATGGTAAAGCTAACGCAACAGCCGCACTTGAAGGTTCAGCTGGTAGAAAACTTTCTATCCAGATCCTAAAGCAAACTGTAGAAGCAAAAACCAGAAAGCTATCAGCAAGATGGACTTTTGAATCTGCACAAGATGCTCAATCACAGCACGGTATTGATATCGAAGCTGAGATTATGGCAGCTCTTGCACAAGAGATTACCGCTGAGATCGATCAAGAAATTCTTGGAAGCCTAAGAGGGTTAGCAGGAACTATTGAAACTTACGATCAAGCAGCAGTAAGTGGTACAGCTACTTTTGTTGGTGACGAACATGCAGCACTTGCAGTTCAAATTAACAGAACAGCGAACACTATCGCTCAGCGTACAAGAAGAGGTGCAGGTAACTTTGCAGTTGTTAGCCCATTTGCGTTAACAATCCTACAAAGTGCTACTACTTCAGCTTTTGCTAGAACAACAGAAGGTACTTTTGAAGCACCTACAAACACTAAATTCGTTGGTACATTAAACAACGCAATGAAAGTGTATGTTGATTCATATGCAGCTGATAATACACCAGTACTTGTTGGTTACAAAGGTTCAAGCGAATCAGACGCAGCAGCGTTTTACTGCCCATATATTCCATTAATGAGCAGTGGAGTTGTACTTGACCCAGCAACATTCGAACCTGTCGTGAGCTTCATGACACGTTACGGATATGTTGAGTTGTCAAACACAGCGTCATCACTTGGTAACGCAGCTGATTACTTAGGTGAAGTTGCAATTACTTCAAGTAATGTAAGCTTCAGCTAATAAGCTAAGTTATACTAACTTAAAAAGGGCGGCTTAGGTCGCCCTTTTTTTATGACTAAAACCCTAACCGAAAGGATTTATGGCTCGTGTTAAATTTAATCCAACCCTAGAAGCACATGAATACACAAAAAAGAAAACATCAATAGGCGGAGGAAAACATTCCAAAACTATGATGAATAAAAGTAAAAGAAGAAGCTACAAAAAGTATAATGGACAAGGAAAGTAATTTTTTTAAATTTTGGTAAAAAAGAGGTTGACTTCTGAATAAAAGTTTGCTATATTAAGTACATAAGCAATAAAAGAGTAATTAACTTTTATTTGTAGTGCATCGAAGAGGCCTTTACCAGAAGGGCTTAAGATGACTAGCCAGGGGTGGTACCCAGGGTCTGTAGTAGAAATACGCAGGTTCACATCGCAGTCACTAGCGGGGTTAGGTTGTACAGAAACAGAATGGTATTCCGGACTGTGCTTGTAGGTGAAACCGAGTCCTACCTACTTTGCTTATCTTTTTAAAAGCCCTAGCATTTATTTGTTAGGGCTTTTTTCTCTTTTGATAAATACATATGTCAATATTTAGTGTACCGCTGACAACGGTGGACTTATGCGGAAACCAACCGCGTATGACATAGAACGTCAATAAAAAGGAGAAAAAAATGGGAAGACCAATTAATAAAAAATATTTTGGTGTTGTCGGCGATAACACACAGCCAACAATAGCAATTAGATATCACGATGGATCAGCTACTAGAGAAGGTTATATACTTTCTCAAAGAGGCACAAACAAATTTAACTGTGACAGTGCAGCTGGCTCAGCAAAAGTTTGTAGACTTGTTAATGAGACTGCACCTAACGCTGAAGGCGAATGTTCTTTAGTAGGTTACGCAGACGGTGGCACAGCAATTATTCTTAAGAAAATGTTCAATAGAACAGCAATAGACTGGAATAGCAATCGTTACAAGTGGACAGTTGAAGACGATTCAACTCAATCATTAATTAGATTAACAGCTATCTAAATTATATAGGGGTAACATTCAATGGCAAGAGTAGTTAGGGTTTCTAACAGTAATTACAAAATAGCTGTTCAGTCAGGTGGACAAATAACACTTGATACTGGAACAACTAGTAATGAGACTAGATCGATATCTGGTGCTACTCAAGCCAACCCTGTTGTAATTACAACATCAGTAGCAAATAACTTTTACGATAAACAAAGGATAACTATTACTGGTGTTGTAGGTATGACTCAGTTAAATGATAATAGCTATTACATCAGAATATTAACTAATCAAACTTTTGAACTATACAGCGACCCGTCACTTGCAACCAGTGTAAACGGTACAGGATATGGATCATGGGTAAGCAATGGTGTTGTTGAAGGTAGGTTTGGTAATGTAGTAGTAATAGGTAACCTTGAAGTACAAGGTACTACAACTACTGTAGACAGTACAACACTAACTGTTGCAGATAATATTATTGTACTTACTAAAGACAATATATCTGCAGGTATTCCAAGTTCATTAGGATATCAAAGTGGTATTGAAGTAGAACGCGGAAGTTTACAAAATAGTAAATTAGTATTTGATGAACAAATTGCTTGGACATTAGGTGGAACTTCAGGACAAGGTACTTGGACATTTTTAAAAGGCACAGATCTTTTACCAATCAAAACTCCGGGTATTGTTGCAGGTGGAAATTTATACGTAAGTACAGGTAACGGTGTTATTAGTGTCACAGGCACAACAGATTATGAAGAAAAAGTTTTTGGATATACCGGCGGAACAATTAACGGAACAGTTATTGATGATGATGCAGTACCAAACGCAAAAGCAGTTGCAGATTACGCAACATATGTAATTCAAAATTCATTCCAGTCAGCTATTGCAGAAGGTGATACTAAAGCAGAAGTATATGACTTTAGTGTAACTGGAAGTGAAAGTAATTTTAATATTGCAGTAGACGGTATATCAAACACAAATTTTTACCCTAACCGAGTTGAATTTCCTAGTGTTAAAATTCAAGAAAACGAAATAAGCACATTAGATAGTAATAAAGATTTAATTTTATCTGCACCTGGTACAGGCTCAGTAAAAGTAAAAGATGTATTAAGTTTAACAACTCCGCTATACGATGACGATTTATCTAATGATCCTAGTGCACCAGCAGATGGAATTAAAGTTTATTCTAAAACCCAGGCACAAGGACAAACAGGACTATATTTTGTAAATAGTAATAATAAAAGCGGAGAACTAGTAAGCAAAAACCGAGCATTATTGTTTGGTATGTTGTTTTAATAAGGAAAAGAAATGGCGATACAGAATGCACAACTAACAACAACGCAACTTGATCTTGTTACAGTTCCATCTGATAAAAGTTATGCTATAACAAATATTATGGTATGTAATACTTTTGACCCTAATGACGGAGCGGCTGCATCAAATGGTGCAAGTTTTGATATTCATTTAATAAAAAGCGGACAAGCATTAAGTAATAGTATTACATGTGTAGTAAGAGAATTAAGTCTTCCTGCAGGAGAAACATTTACGTTTGACTCTGAAAGAATTGTTTTAGAGCAAGGTGATAAAGTAAGTTTTGTTGCACAACCTAATACAGGTTCAGGTAATACAAACTTATCAGCAGTTGTAAGTTATTTGGAAGTGTAAAAAATGAGACTTTTAAAAGGTCAAAATACTAACCTAAGAAACATTTACGGAAAAGGCGTAAAGTATGACGTAAATGATCAAGTTATCATGGATAGTGATAACGCTGTTCTTGTGCCTAAAGGTACAACAGCACAACGTCCGACCACTCCAGTTAACGGACAATTTAGATACAATACAACAGATAATGTATTTGAACAATACGAAGCTGGCCAATGGCGCCAAGGAAGATATGCAGAACCTGTTAGAGTAGGCATAATACAACAAACATTAGGTTATGGCGATGCTGTTGAAGTTTATTTTGGACCACTAGCAAGTGGAGATTCAAACTTTCCTAATCCGGCAGCAGCACAAAACATTTTAGTATTTGTAGAAAACGTCTTTCAAATATCCACTACTAACTATGTGTTAGAACAAAATCCTGCAAAAACAAACACAGTTTCATCTGTAGTAAGCGTAGGGGCAACTACAGTAATTCAAACAACTACAGCACACGGATACGCGGCGACAGACCTGGTTTATATAGAAGGTATAAATGCAAACGGTGATGCTATTGAAAACATAAACAACGGTGACAGTTCAAGTCCAACCAGTCATGACGTTGTAAGCATTCCAGCAGCTAATCAAATTGAAATTGCTGTTGATACTTCAGGCGGAAATACAGGTACATATAATACTTCAAATCTTGCAACAATTAAAAGAGCAAGTTCCATCGACGGACAGTTTTATGCAGACGGCTATTACCTTAAATTTAATTCAGCTGTTGATTTAAACAAAGCAGTTACAGTTCTTCATAACTTTGACAAATAGATTTTAATAAATACTGTGTCAGGAGATAATTTATGGCACAAGTAGGTAGAATATCCGGTCCGTTATTAGAAGCAAATTTAGAAAGAAACGGCAAAAATCTTTCTTTTCGTAACGACTTAGATACCACACAATTATTATTATTAGACGTAGTAAATGGCAAACTAGCAGTAAACTACGCTACACCTAGCCGCGAATTAGAAATTGCAGGCACAACAAGATCAACCAACTATCTCTCTACAGATTCCACACTTGCAGATATTATATTTGATAATAATGAAATAAAAAATATTTCAGGTAATATTAATTTTAATGCTACAACTGCTATTGTATCACCAAACATTGAAACTGACAATATAAGAATTACTGATAATACAATATCTACACATAGAAGTAATGCAAACTTAGAATTACGCCCTTGGAGAGATTATCAACTAGTTAACGGTGATCCGTATACGACA
>CEOK01004425.1_pt1 | contig 29366 bp, 43 predicted proteins | sample 427001 | NCBI WGS metagenome assembly CEOK01 (sample SAMEA2591108, study PRJEB7988) | marine metagenome | isolation source: saline water (ENVO:00002010), including | reverse complement strand
GCAAGACGTTGCACTACTGGACAAGCTGGACAAAAAACTAAGATTCATTGATCTAAGTAACGAACTAGCACACGCAAATACTGTTTTGCTACAGACCACTATGGGTGCTGTTGCAGTTACAGAACAAGCAATTATCAACGAAGCACATCATAGAGGACTTCAAGTTCCTAATAGACCAAAACGCGATGATGAAAACACTGCCGCGGCAGGTGCATATGTTGCATTTCCAAAAGTAGGTGTACACAAATGGATTGGGTCTATGGACTTGAACAGTCTGTATCCTAGTGTTATTCGTGCATTGAATATGGCTCCTGAAACTATTGTAGGACAACTACGTCCTGAAATGACAGAAGCTCGTGTGCATGAAGATATTAACTTGAAAAAGAAATCATTTGCAGGATCGTGGGAAGGAAGATTCGGTACAGAAGAATACGAAGCAGTCATGTCTTGCAGGAAAGATGTTGCTCTAACTATTGATTGGGAAAATGGCAAGTCAGACACAATGAGTGCGGCAGAGATTTACAAATTAATTTTTGACAGCAATACTCCTTGGATGCTAAGTTCAAATGGCACAATTTTTACACATGAATTTGAAGGTGTTATACCAGGTATCCTTAAACGCTGGTATGCAGAACGTAAAGAATTACAAGCGATGCTTAAAAAAGCAAAAGAAGCAGGAAACGAAACTGAAGTAGTTTTTTGGGACAAGCGACAACTTGTTAAGAAAATTAACTTGAACAGTTTATATGGTGCTATTCTGAACCCAGGTTGTAGATTCTTTGATAAACGTATAGGACAATCGACCACACTAAGTGGTAGAACCATTGTTAAGCATATGAGTGCCGAAGTAAACAAAGTTATTACAGGCGAATATGATCATGTAGGTGAGTCGGTTATATACGGAGATACAGATTCTGTGTACTTCAGTGCATATCCTGTGCTAAAAAAACAAATTGAAGCAGGTCAAATTCCTTGGACTAAAGATAATGTTATTCAATTATACGACCAAGTTGCAGAAGAAGCAAATACAACATTTGAAAAATTTATGGCAAAAGCGTTTCATTGTCCTAAGAGTCGTGCAGAAGTAATTGCCGCAGGTAGAGAAATTGTTGCTGAGTCAGGTTTGTTTATTACTAAGAAACGTTATGCGGCATTAGTATATGATATTGAAGGATTTAGGACAGACGCAGATGATAAACCGGGCAAAGTGAAAGCAATGGGTCTCGACTTGAGACGTTCAGATACTCCTGTGTTTATGCAAGAATTCCTAAGTGAACTATTGCTTATGGTTCTTAAAGGGCAAGAAGAAAAAGATATACTAGAACGTATTACAACGTTTAGACGTGAATTCAAAGAACGTCCTGGTTGGGAAAAAGGTTCGCCTAAACGTGCAAACAAAATCGGACACTATCAGAGACTGGAACAAAAACAAGGCAAAGCAAACATGCCCGGCCATGTGCGAGCAAGCATCAACTGGAATACCCTCAAGCGCATGAACGGAGACAAATATTCGCAAGAAATTGTAGATGGTATGAAAGTTATTGTTTGTAAACTAAAACAAAATCCACTTGGATATACAAGTGTAGCATATCCTACAGATGAACTGCGTATTCCAGACTGGTTCAAAGAACTGCCGTTTGATGGAGATGCAATGGAATCTACTATTATTGACAACAAACTAGACAATCTAATTGGTGTGTTGAAATATGATCTCGAAGATACAAAACAACACAATACATTTAATACGTTATTCGATTTTGGAGAACAAGAATGAAAGTAGGTTTTACAGCTTCTGCGTTTGATTTACTTCATGCAGGCCATGTTCAAATGTTGCGTGAAGCAAAAGAACAATGCGATTATCTTATATGCGGATTACAAATAGATCCAAGTATAGATCGTCCTGAAAAAAGTCGGCCAGTTCAAACTATTGTTGAGCGTTATACACAACTAAAGGCAGTTAGTTATGTAGACGAAATCATTCCTTATCGCACAGAAGAAGATCTAGAAGATATTCTATCAATGTATCACATTGACATTCGTATACTTGGGGTAGAATATAAAGACAAAACATTTACTGGTAGAGCAATATGTGCTAGTAGAGGTATAGAATTGTACTATAACAAAAGAGATCATAGATTCTCATCAAGTGACTTGAGAGAACGTGTAACAACGAGTTTTAATAAAAATGGATAAATTCATATTTGATGTAGACGGAACACTAACACCAAGTCGAGGAAAGATAGATGAAAAGTTTTCACAGTTCTTCTTTGACTTTTGTAAACTAAATCATGTTTATCTTGTTACAGGTAGTGACAAACCTAAAACAGTTGAACAGATAGGCAACGTAATTTATGGTATGGCTAAACGTGTATACAACTGTTCAGGCAGTGAAGTTTGGGAAGGTCATAAACTTATTAGGTCAGACAATTGGAAAATTCCTTTACATGTAAAATCCTGGTTGCAAAATACGCTAGAAGAAAGTAAGTTTTCATTACGTACAGGACTACACATTGAAGAACGATCAGGTATGGTAAACTTTAGTGTTGTAGGACGTAACGCTAATCTAGAAGAGCGTAAACTGTACGTAGAGTATGATAGAACAAACAATGAGCGCAACTATATTGCAGAGTTATTTAATTTAGAATTTAAAAATTTAATTGCACGACCAGGTGGTGAAACAGGTATTGATATTTCACCTAAAGGTGCAGACAAGAGTCAAATCATTTACGATTTTGACATCAACGATACATTACACTTTTACGGAGACCGAATGGATTCGCAAGGTAATGATTATCCATTAAAGAAAGTTATAGTAGATGAAAATCTAGGCTTTGCTTTCGAAGTAGATGGATGGCAAGATACTTGGAAAAAATTAAAGGAATTAAAATGAAAATATTAATAGCTGGATACGGATTTGTAGGCAAGGCTCAAGAACTTGTGCTTAAAGGATATCATGATTTAGACATAGATGATCCTTATATTGGTTACGAGAGCGAATGGTTAAACATAGACGCTGTAATTATAAGTGTCGCAACACCTCCTAAATACAATGGAGAATGTGATTACTCAAATGTACTGGACGTTTTAGATAAAACCCCAGATGTGCCTGTGCTTATTAAAAGCACAATTAGTGTCGAAGCTTGGAAAGAAATAAAAAAACATTTTCCGAACAAACAAATTTGTTTTTCTCCTGAATTTTTAAGACAAGCAACTTGGCAAAAAGATGCATTTTCTAAAGACATGTGGATTGGTGGAGATTGTACAGCATTTTGGAGTGACATATTTTTAGGAGCTCTAGGAAAAATTAATATCCATATTGAAGATCCTCAAACTCTTGTGGCGGCTAAAGCATTGAGAAACAGTTTCTTAGCATTAAAAGTAAGTTTCTTTAATCAAATCTACGACTACTGTAAAGATCAAAACTTAGATTACAAAGCAGTAGCAAATGCTGTTGCATCAGATGAAAGAATAGGATTTAGCCACATAGGTGTCACAGAACAACGTGGATTTGGTGGACATTGTTTTCCAAAAGATACGTTAGCAACTGTAAAATCAGCACAAAGTTCTGGTTCAAGGTTTACGTTGCTTGAAGAAGCAATTAATTATAACTATTCAATTAGAAAAACGAAAGGTACAGATGAGTAACATACTAATAACAGGTGATAAAGGTTTTATAGGAAGCCGTCTATCACAAGTCCTGCGCGAAAAAGGACACACAATAACTGGATTAGACATAAAAAATGATGGAAACATTTTAGATGCTGAACTTCCAACTAATATAGATACAGTAATACACCTTGCAGGTAGAGGCGGTGTAAGAGAAAGTATGGCTGATCCTAAAGCATACTGGTATACAAATGTTGAAGGGACCAAACGTATCTTAAATCATTATAAAGATATAAGAATTTTAGTAGCAGGTTCTAGTAGTCAATATGAGCCACACCTTAATCCATATGCGGCTAGCAAACATGTAATAGAAAAAATTCCACACAACAACGTATGCTTCATGCGATTCCATACTGTATACGGAGATATTCCAAGAGCAAATATGTTTTTTGATAAACTACTAAACAACAAATTAGATTATGTTACTAATCACGAAAGAGATTTTATACACATAGAAGATCTAATGAATGCTATACAAATACTTATGGAGAGCAATTTTACTGGACCTATTGATGTAGGTACAGGACAAACTGTGCGTATAAGTGATATACGTCCAGACCTTCCTATTAAGGAAAATACCCCAGGCGAAAGAAACAAGACACAAGCAAATACAGATTTGATGACTGAACTTGGCTTTAGACCTAAATACACTGTGAAAAACTTCTTGACAAACAAGGGTTTTGAGCATAAACTATAAACTAACGATGGAGAACAATATGAAAGATATCTTACAAGACGTAGTTGCACATACACATGCACTTGGCTTCCTTAGCCTTGTAAAAGTCACTGGCGAAGACACTACAACAATCGAATCAATGGCAGAAGATCGATCTGTTATTTTAACAGCAACAACACAATCAAAAGTTGCAGATGGAACATTTGGTATGCCTAACTTAGACAAGTTAGCACTGCACTTGAAAAATCCAGAATACAAAGACAATGCAAAAATTGATGTTGTTAGTCAAGAACGCAATGGTGAAAACATTCCTACACACATTCACTTTGAAAACGCAACAGGTGATTTCCAAAATGATTATCGTTTTATGAACAAGCAAATCATTGAAGAAAAACTTAAAAGCGTAAAATTCAAAGGTGCAAGTTGGGACGTATCATTTTCGCCAAGCGTGGCGGCAATTGGTCGTATGAAACTACAGAGTGCAGCACATGCAGAAGAGCCGACATTTAATGTTAAAACAGACAATGGCGATCTTGTGTTTAGTTTTGGTGATGCAAGCACACACGCAGGTTCGTTTGTATTCGAAGCAGGCATTGAAGGCTCGCTTAAACATACTTGGGCTTGGCCGGTAGCACAAACACAGGCTATTCTAAGTCTTGATGGTGACATTAAAATGAGCATTTCAGATCAAGGTGCAATGCAAATTACAGTAGATTCAGGTATGGCTGAATACAATTATATCCTTCCAGCACAGAGTAAGTAAAGTGAGTGATCCTAACCAGCCATATCACAACAAAGGTTTTGCGCCTGCGTTTTTATGGATCATGTTTTTATTTTTAGTTTTGCCTTCAATACTAATATTATCTATAGATAATGGTTGGGCAAAATTTGTAGAAATGCGAGGAATGACTGGCGATTGTTGGGAAAACAGTAAACATGAAAGAGTATGCAAAGATGAAAACACTTGTAAGTTTGGAAGAAATTTTTGTACTCCAAATGTATATAGATGGAGAGAAGATTGACACCTAAAGAGATAGCACAGAAACAAGCCGAAGAAGCAATGGATGGATTCATCCTTTGGAGTAAACGTGCTACACTGTGGAGTGCTTTCTTCTTATGTGTTGTTGTATTTGCTTGCAACTCAGGGGTAGAAACTGGTCCTGGTGCTACAGGTTCAGGTTATAATGGTGAACAATATAATCCGAGTAATTTAAATGTTAAAAACTAAAATGCAAAAAGGTTTCACTGGAAAACTGCACTGGACAACATTTTGGAGTGAAAAGATACTCCTTGCAATTATTGGTGGTCTAACTGTATTTGCGGCTGGACTTGATATTGTAGAAATGTGCATAAATCTAAAAGTAGAACTTGGTGATTTGTTCTTGTTGTTTATCTATGCTGAGATTATAGGTATGGTAGGTGCTTTTTATGTAAGCAATCGTATTCCTGTAACATTGCCTATTATTATTGCAATGACTGCACTGTGTAGATTGATTGTGCTACATTCAAAAGACGCTGATCCTTGGATGCTTATTGCAGAGGCAGGCGCTATTGCAGTACTGGCTGCCGCGGCATATGTGATGAGCTTGAAAGATAAATTAAGTTTAGAGAAAGAAAAGTTAAGAGATGAATAAAGATTTAACTGCTACACAAAAAGATTATGCTCGCTTTCTTCCTGCACTGAGCGGATTTTATGCAACCTATGTTGGTAAGCAGAGACATGAAGAATATGTAGAAAATTCTAGGATTCCTAAAAACTTAACACACGGTGTAGAAAGTCTAAATTATCTCAATGCACAACAAGGTCAATTTAGTTATAAATGGAGTCTTTATTCAGCAGGACACGCAGATTTAGATATTAAAAAATTTGCTCCAAAAGAAGATATGGTGCGTAATCGAGATAGAGAAAACACTTGGTTACTTGGTGATTCAGGTGGGTTCCAAATTGGTAAAGGTGTTTGGGAAGGTGATTGGAAAGATCCTAATTGTCCTAAAGCACAAAAGAAGCGTGATGGCGTTCTTCGTTGGATGGATGCATATATGGACTACGGAATGATACTTGATATTCCAGCATGGGTATCACGTTCCCCAGAAGGTGCAAAAGCAACAGGCATTGACAACTATCAAGATGCTGTAAATGCTACACGTATTAACAATGACTATTGGATGAAACATAGAACAGGTGCTTGTAAGTTCCTTAATGTTTTACAAGGCGAAAATCATGCTGATGCTGAAGATTGGTATCAACAAATGAAAGACTACTGTGATCCGAAAAAATATCCGAACGATCATTTTAATGGGTGGTCAATGGGTGGTCAGAATATGTGTGATGTTCATCTTGCACTTAAACGTCTTGTTGCACTACGTTTTGACGGATTACTAGAGAAAGGCGTACATGATGTTATGCACTTCTTGGGTACATCAAAACTAGAATGGGCTACACTACTAACAGACATACAACGTGCCGTAAGGAAATATCATAATGAAAACTTTGTTATCACATTTGATTGTGCTTCACCTTTCCTCGCAACCGCTAATGGACAGATCTACTGTGAACTTGAGACTCAGGACAGAACTAAATGGGTGTATCGAATGGTTCCTAGCATCGATGATAAAGCACTTGCACAAGACACAACACAGTTTGGACAAGCATTTGTAAGAGAAGGTAAACATCCTTCGTTTATGGATAGTCCAATCACAGCCGACCTTCAAGCCAAAGACATTTGTATTTATGGTCCAGGTGATCTAAATAAAATAGGCAAAGAAGGTAAGACCTCATGGGATAGTTTTTCATATGCTGTCATGATGGGGCATAACGTATGGATGCACATAAATGCAGTACAAGAAGCAAATAGACAATACGACAATGGAGCTCTTCCGTCAATGCTTGTGGAAGAGCGTTTTGACAGGTTATACTTTAGAGATATTGTGGAAGCAATATTCGCAACTGACAGTAGAGACGAAGCGAACGCAGTAATTGAAGAATTTTCAAGATTCTGGATGTCTATAATCGGCACTAGAGGAGCAACAGGAAAAAAGACTATAAATGCGTCTACACAATTTAGTAACTTATTTGAGGAAGGTTAAATGAAAAGTAAAAGAGATACAAGACGAGATGCTTGGGATAGAGATTATAAACCTTTAGATTACACAGAGTTTGAAGAAGCATGTAAAATAGAACCTAAAAAAGATTATACAATTTGGGTGTTTGTGTGTTTCTTTATAGCAATTTTAGTATTGGTGTCAAAATGAAAAGAGATTACGAAGAAGGTATTGTAGAAAAAGTTTGTTACTTTGTTGGACACGAAGTAGAAAAAACTCCTGCATATAAAATGAAAACACTTTTTATTGAAGGTGTGCAAGACACTGAAGAAATTATGACATTCTTTAAGAAAGAAAAATGTCAACATTTGTTCTTTGGTGCAAATCACAGTTTTAATCCTGGCACTAACTTTCCAGGTGATGCAGATGAATGGAGTGAATGGGAAGATATGATCACAGAATTCCTTGACGAAGGTTATCTTTGTAGTTTAGATATTCCTATTGCACTTGCTGAAGCATTTTTAGAATCAGGATTAATTGAATATAATAATTTTATTCCACAGTTGCGTGTTCCGGTGCCTTACATTCGACAATGGAATTACAACACTATGTTGAAAATTGACGACAAAGATTTTAAGGCATCTAACCCAGGCGTCTGGTGTCATAGACTGCACGATCTGCAAGATAGCGAAAAATTTACAGATTGGACAAAATATGGCCTTGACAAAGTAATATTGTGAGTGTATAATGGATGATATAATAAACAATGAAAGATACTATGAAGGTATGATGCGTATGATGAGAGAAGAAGATAAAAAAATTTATATGGAAAATAAGGTAAATAGATCTATATGGGTGACATTTAAGAAAGAAGGTATCCATAAATATCCGGCGGCACTAGATGATCCAAAACTTGCAACAGGTGATTGGGATGACGTTTCGTTTCTTGGTTATCCTCATCGTCATATTTTCCATTTCAGGGTGCGTATTGAAGTGCGACACAACGACAGAGATATCGAGTTCATCCAATTCAAGCGATGGATGGAAAGACTCTATTCAGATCAAGCCGACGGTGAAGTGCTTGTATTAGACTACAAATCATGTGAGATGATCGCAGATGATCTCTATGAAGCTATTTCTGCAAAGTATCCCGGCCGCTTTGTTGAAATTGAAGTTTCCGAAGACGGAGAAAACGGCTGCTTAATAACTTACCCACATTCTAGCAAAGTATAGAGGTATATGAAAAAATGTCTATCACATTTGATCGTGAAGCATATAATAAAGTCTTTAACGACTTGGAAAAGTATCGCGACTTTTGTCGCTTTGAAGGCAAAGTTTTTAATGAAAAGGCTTTGTATAATAAAGAAGATTCCAACTGGGAAGCCTATCAAAAATGGCAAGGTTGGTTACGTGCCAAGACACGCAATAATGCGAGAAGGAATAACAGACGGAGAAACTAATGACAATCTATATTGTAGACATTGAAGCAGTAGACACACGCTATACAAAGCAATGGAAAGAACATCTTCCACGTCAATTGCAACGAGCTACAAATGAAAATGTAGAAGTTATTAGTGGCGGAGATACTCCTCAGGCAACTACGCCTGGGGCGTTTCTCAATTTTGGAGGCACAAATGTTTACAAATCTAAACAACTTGAAAAAATTGGCACAATGTTCTGTGAAGGTAAAGTCAAGGATGGCGATTACTTCCTCTATACTGATGCTTGGAACCCCACTGTTATTCAGCTACGGTATATGGCTGAGCTCTTGGATGTTGACATTTGCATCGGTGGTTTATGGCATGCTGGTAGTTATGATCCTCAAGACTTCCTTGGCCGATTGATAGGCGATAAACCTTGGGTTAGACATGCTGAAGAAAGCATGTTTAACTGCTATGACGATAACTATTTTGCGTCCGACTTTCACATTGACATGTATAAAAAAGAATTTGCATTTGAACCATACGGATATAAGAAAATAATTTCAAATATACATCGTGTAGGTTGGCCTATGGAATACTTAAAAAATAGTTTAGATACATATAAAGGAATGGATAAAAAAGATATTATCCTTTTTCCACATAGGATTGCTCCTGAAAAACAAATTGACATTTTTAGAGATTTAAAACAATATTTGCCTCAGTATGAATTTATTGTTTGCCAAGAACAGTCATTAAGTAAAAACGAATATCATAACTTACTTGGAGAGGCAAAACTAATTTTCAGTGCAAATCTACAAGAAACATTAGGTATAAGTTGGTATGAAGGTGCTCTCGTTGATTGCATTCCAATGGTTCCTGATAGATTAAGTTATTCAGAAATGGCACTTCCAGAGTTCAAGTATCCAAGTGCTTGGACTGAAGACTATGCAAGTTATGTTAAGCACAGAGGAAACATTACATCAAAAATTGTTGATTATATGGAAAATTATGATGACTACATGGTGAGTGTTAACAAACAAGTTACAAAGTTAAGCAAAGATTTTTTCAGCGGAAGTGAACTTTATAAGGCTATTGCAAATGAACGATAAACAAGATACTTACAATGTTGTTATGGACAATTTAACTTATTTAGAAGATATAACTGTATCTTCTGGAGATATAGGTATATCAGATAGCACACATACAATTAAAATAGACGAAGATTTTTTAAATGATAGCGGAAGCGAATATACTTTCAACATCAATACAGATGTTGATTTTGAGACAAGTATGCCTAGTTTGCATAAAATTGACAATATGTGTGAACATTATCCTGCCTTAAAAATAGCATATGAAAAATTCAAAACAATTTATAAATTAGTAAACCAAGATTATAGAGGAAACCACGAGGACAATGAATATCCTTTCTAAATTTATGGACATGCTCGGACGACGCAGAGTGATTACAGATAGAGACGGAAAGGTGCCTTACCTTATCCGTTATTATCTATTTTTAAAAGAACGTAAAAACTTTCCATTTAATATCACACTACACAAAGTTCTTGTTAGTGATGAACCTACACTACATGATCATCCTTGGAGTTGGGGTGCTTTTATTATCAAAGGCGGTTATTATGAACATGTACCAATTATATCGCAAGAAGGAAATGTAGTAGGTGCTACAAAAGAATGGCGTGGCCCTGGAAGTATAAGATTTAGAAATGCTGATGCCTTGCATTGGTTAGAACTTGCAAAAGATAAGAACGGAAATGAAATTCCGTGTACTAGTTTGTTCTTTATGGGCCGTAAACAAAAAGAATGGGGATTTGTACGCTGGGTAAAAAACGAAGGCTACAGATGGATACACAATGAAGATTATCTTTCAGGAGGTACAAAATGATAAAAAAGAAATATTATAGTTGGCAAGAAGTAGAACGCATGTGTGTTAGTATTGTAAATCAAATGTACAAAGACAACTGGCGGCCAGATTATATTGTAGGTATTACACGCGGAGGCAATGTACCTGCTACTATTATTTCAAACATGACTGGCATACGTTGCGATGCAATTAAAATAAGTCTACGTGATGACGATAGTCAAACTGAAAGCAACTGTTGGATGGCAGAAGATGCTTATGGATATTATACCCCCGAAACATCAGGAGAATTTGCTCCTGGAGGACATAGTACTGATAAACAAAAGAACATTCTTATTGTAGATGATATAAATGATACCGGTGCAACATTCAATTGGATTATGCAAGACTGGGAATCATCATGTATGCCTCATCATTTAGAAGTATGGGAAAAAGTTTGGGGAGGTAATGTACGCTTTGCTACGCTAACAGAAAACGTAGCAAGTGACTTCGGACTAGTAAGGTATACATGTCACGAAGTTAACAAAGCAGAAGAAGATGTATGGTTAGTTTATCCATGGGAAAATGTTGGAGTTTATAATGAATGAATATACAAGTGAAGAAAACAAAGAACTTTTAGATACAATAAAAAATCCTATTAAATATTATCGTATAAACATATGGGGATATGGCGGAGAAGCTGCATATATGAATGTAGACGCAGACACTTACGAATACTGGAGTAAGAGAAATAAAGAAAGTGACGTAGATCAATTACACGATTATATGGTAGAAGCAGAAGAGGAAGATGCATTTACTGATGTTCCAAAAGAGTATGACTTTTTGAGAGAAGATGATAATGAATATAGATCTCCTTGGTACGAAGCTCCTAATGAAATAGATCATCAATATGGTGTAGATTATTCAAATGCTACAATATCAATAGACGAAGTTGATAGTGAAGAATATGATGCGAATATAAAAAAAGAAATTGTAGCAAGTCAGCCATTAAATGAATGGACAGAAGAAAATGATATTGAATGTGAGATGGATGTGACCGAAGTTGAAGAATCTCCTTATATGATACAATTTTATAGTGCCGAAAAAGGAACCTTCTTTGACGGTATTATCTCTTCAAATAAAAAGTTTGATTGTAAAAAATTAAAAATTTATACCACAGAATATTTCAATGGTGACGATACTATAACTTCGATTACTTACGATGGTGTAGAAATAGATAACAGTGGTGGTGACACAAACGGTAAAGGATATTCTGTACATATGTGGCATAATTCAAATGCGTAAACCTTGGACAGATATTTTGATTGATACTAAAGATTATACTGTGTACAAAGATGGTTATCCAGTGACTGAAGGACATGTTCTTTTTGTACCTAAAGAAGAAAACTGGCAAAGCCTTACAAAATGTTTTGAAGCCGCATATAAATGGGGCTATGACTGGATTGAACGTGGATATTGTGATGCGTTTAATATTGGACAGAATGTTGGTAAATCTGCAGGACAAACTGTTGATTATCCACACGTACATCTCATCCCACGTCGCACGGGTGATATGGAAGACCCAAGAGGAGGAGTGCGACACGTTATACCAGCGAAAGGAAATTATAATGAAAGCAGGTGACTTAATATTAGAAGCGGCACTGAAAGAAGCAGAAGGCCAACTAGCAGTTCATAGAGCAAATATTGAAGTGTACAGAACTATGCCAGCAGGTATAGGTGAACATGCAGATATTACGGAAGCAGTTATCTCAGAACTGAACAAAATGGCAGAAGCTGAAGACAGAATTGAAATCCTTAAAAAACATTTCAGTGTCACAGATTAATCAAAAATTAGAAAACTATATTTTTGGTTATCTCAGTAAACCTAATTTTAGGTTTTACAACAATATGCATCCTTGTCCTTATGCAAAAAAATCTTGGTTATCTAATAATGTTGAAATAAAAAATGTTGATAATGTTGAAGATTATTGGGACAAGGTTGTAGACGAGTGCGAAAGATTTGATGGCACTAAAGAAGTTGTAATTTTAACTTCTGAAAAACATCCTTGTAATGTTCAACAACTTCTAGGAGGATGCGAAGCACTTAATATTGTCTATGCAAAACAAAATAAAGACATTTGGTTACTTTCTTCCCAAGACGAATGGACAATGATTTTGATACAAAAGTTATCAATGCTTGATGATGCTAGTTTATCACTTGAATCTCAAGGCTATTATAATATGTATGACAAAAATGCATACAAAAACTTTGTTTTAAAAAGAAGAAAGATAAGAAAATACTTGACAAGAACCTAAATAACATGTATAATAACAACATAATAGACATCCTCGTCTATAACTCGGAGAATGAAAAATGAGCAAAAGTAAACAAATTATAAGTAGACTACAAGATGCTGGCATCCGCTATTGGGCAGGTGATAACATTTCTGAGGTACTACAAAAAGGCGACAAAGAAGCACTGATTGAAGAACTGACACCGAAATTTGAAGAAATCCTGGACAGTCTTATTATTGATCGCTATTCAGATCCTAATTCAATGGATACTGGTAGACGTCTTGCAAAGATGTATATAAATGAACTTATGTCAGGCCGTTATGATCCTATGCCTAATGCGACTGCATTTCCGAATCATGTTGATGATGGTTACAAAGGTATGTTGGTTGTAAGAAGTGAAATAAAAAGTATGTGTTCACATCATCATCAACCCGTGAACGGTGTAGCATACATAGGCATCATTGCCGCATCTACTCTTATTGGACTTTCTAAATATACACGTATTGCACAATGGTGTGCAAGACGTGGCACACTACAAGAAGAACTTAATAATGTAATTGCAAATGAAATACAAAAAGCAACAGGCAGTCCTAACGTTGGTGTTTATTTACAAGCAACACATGGTTGTTGTGAAAACAGAGGTATTGGTGCACACAGTAGTTTGACACAGACTACTGTACTACGTGGTGCGTTTGGCGATGATCCTAGCACGAAAAAAGAATTCATGGACAATATTAAACTACAACAACAGTTTGCATGTGGAGCGTAACATGAAATTATGGAAAAGAAATGACACAAGACCGCACTGGGAAGTAATGTCAGATGATGGTATGAATAAGTTTTTAAAATTCTGTATTACTTGTATTTTTTTATGGATGGGATATCAAGTTGTAATTGCACTGATTGCGAGGTTTACATGAAATTAAGATATTCAGAAGCGTTTTATAGTGTGCAAGGTGAAGGTAAATTTGTAGGAGTACCTAGTGTGTTCTTACGTACTTTCGGTTGTAACTTCCGTTGTATGAATTTTGGTACAGATGAGAAACGTGATCGTTGGGAACAACACAAGGACGGCAAAAAACATAATGCAGAAGTAAAAGCACTTATTGATGCAGGCGTACATGAAAAAACAGAAAAATTTGAAGACTTGCCTATCATACATACAGGTTGTGATACATATGCAAGTATCTATCCAGAATTCAAACACTTCAACAAACTTGCAGAAGTAGATGAAGTTGTTGAACATCTCATTAGTTTATTACCTGAAGGTAAATGGACAATGAATAATGGTCAAGATATCCATTTGATCATGACAGGTGGCGAGCCTTTGTTAGCGTGGCAAAGACTTTACATTGAACTATTCGAACATCCACGCATGAGAGATTTGAAAAATGTTACATTTGAAACAAATACTACACAAAAATTACACAAAGATTTTGTCGATTATCTCAACAATCAAGACAGATTTGATGTTACTTGGAGTTGTTCCCCAAAACTTTCAGTTAGCGGAGAACCTTGGGAAACTGCTATATTGCCTGATGTTGCTAGTGAGTATAACAGTGTTGATGGTAGTGACCTTTATCTCAAGTTTGTTGTCGCTACTAATGACGATTTTGATGAAGTTACTAGAGCTGTCGAAGCGTATCGTCAAGCAGGGGTTAATTGTCCAGTATATCTTATGCCGCTTGGAGGACGTTCAGAAGAGTACAGTCTCAATGTTAAAGAAGTTGCAGAAGCGTGTATGGAAAGAGGATGGCGCTTCACACCAAGACTCCACATATCCTTATTCGGAAACGCATGGGGAACCTGATATTGATTATAATGAACATGAACCAATTAGGCTTACAGACTTGGAAGAAAAAGAACGCAAAAGGAAACTTGATAAAGCAATGAAAGCACCTATTGACGAAGATAGTATTAGAAAGGCTGGCTGGTGATTTTAGAAGTCTTTCCTGTTCCAATTTACCTACATCGACCTAAACTTGAAGAAAGTTTTGCGATTCAACACGAAATAAAAAAAGCATTACCTAATATAATAGAACAAGGAGTTGAATTACCTGCTGATAGAGAAGCAAAATTAAAAACTAATGTGCATTTAGTTTACAATACAATCACAGATCATAATTTATCTAATCTTGGTGAATATATAAAAGCACATACATATAAGTATTTCAAAGAAACACAAGCGTTTTTTAGACAAGATGCAAGAATGGAATTAGCAAGAAGTTGGGTTAACATTTACGACAATGAAGAAGCTCAAGAATGGCATAGTCACGGTGATGCTTTTATATCAGGCACATACTATTATAAATGCACAGGTGAAGACGATAATGGACAAATTAGTTTGAGACAACCTGGAGTACAAATGCGTGGAGGTATGTTTCCTATAGGAAATAAGTATCAAGTAAATTTAGATGTTACTCCACAAGAAGGCGGAATTATTTTGTTTCCTGGATGGATGGAACATAGAGTGAGACCTAATAAGACAAATGATACACGTATAAGTATTTCATTTGACTGGTTTGTAAACAATCATGCCAGTAACGAGTCTATATATATAGGAAAAGTTTAACTATGACCTGTTGGCATGCATTTCAAACTGCTACTGTAACAAAACTAGACAACAAATACAAGGTTGCGGGTTGTTGTCGTGCTAAAGGTGTTGGTTATACTGATAGTATTGAAAACATAAAAAACTTTGAACCTATGCAAGAGTTTAGAAAAAAGTTTTTAGATGGCATAGAACCATCGGAATGTTTTAGTTGTTATGAAAAGGAAGAGGCCGGAGTTCCTAGTAAGAGAACAAAAAGCCTACCAATGTTTGATCATGATCCTATTGATGTTAACAAAAATGGTTTTGTAAATCATCATTTAGTAAGTTGGGATATAAGACCAGAAAGCACTTGTAACTTAAAATGTTTAATGTGTAATCCTAACTTGAGCAGTAAATGGGAAGAAGACAAAGACATTTGGAACAAATATTTTACAAAAGAAAGAAACAAATATCAACAACCGGATTGGAATTATATATACAACAACACAGTTGGTACGGCTAAAAGAATTTATATAGCAGGCGGAGAACCGTTTTATATTAAGAATGTTGTAAGATATTTAGATAAATTAAGTAAGAATAAATTTAATGTAGAAAATACAAAGTTAGTAATACAAACAAATGGAACAACTTCTGATTATCGATTATTAGAAGTTTGCAAAAAATTTAAAATGTTTGATCTTTGTGTAAGTATAGATGGTGTAGGAGAAGTTGACGATATTATAAGATATCCAGGAAAATGGAATAACAAGTTAAGGCTATGGCAAGAATTTAAAAATATAACAAATTATTTAACTATAAGTACAACTGTTCAAGCACTAAACTTGCCAGATCTAGATAATCTTTTGTTACATTTTGACAAAGATATCGTAAGTTTTAATAAATTGGTTGATCCAGATTTCTTATCACTGAATGCATTAAAGCCTGAAATAATTAAAGATGTGAAAGAAAATACAAGTATTCCAGAAATAAAACAATTTTGTAACGATTATAATTATGATGAAGCCCTCAATATAACGATGCAAAAGTATCTTCTGGATTGTGACAACAAAAGAGAAACAAATAGTAAAGAAACACTTCCTTGGTGTTTCGTATAGGAGAAAAATATGGACTGGAATAAAATTAAAAAAACGTTAGGTATACAGCCTAAAATTACTGAAAAGCCTAAAACTTCAGCAGAACAAAGAAGAGAAATTTTAGAAAAAGAAAAAGAAGAGTTTACAAAAAAAGGCGAACCTTGGGTAGGAGTTTTAGATACACAAGTCAATCCTGATAACATAAAGAACGGTTTTTTTGAATTAGACTGGAATAACGAATTCATTGAAAGACTACTAGACGCAGGATATAAAGGAGAATCGCAAGAACAAATAGTTGATGCATGGTTTAGAACCATAGCAATGCAGGTTTTGGACGAACAAGGACTTGACAAAAATGTAAATTCGGGTTATATTAATGTTAGTAAAATAACAGATGACAAAAGTGAGATATCATGAAAACTTATATACTCGTTGATACTGCAAATACATTCTTTCGTGCAAGACACGTTGTCCGAGGAGATCTTGATACAAAGGTAGGTATGGCTTTACATATTACTTTACAAGGCATCAAGAAAGCATGGAATGATTTTAATGCAGATCATGTTGTATTTTGTTTAGAAGGACGTAGTTGGCGTAAAGATTTCTACGAACCTTACAAACGTAACAGACAACAAACTCGTGATGCTATGACTCCTAGAGAACAAGAAGAAGATAAAGTGTTTTGGGAAATCTTTGACGAGTTCAAAGACTTTATAGATACAAAGACAAATTGCACAGTTTTACATAATAAGCAACTAGAAGCAGATGATCTTATTGCAGGTTGGATACAAAATCATCCTAACGACAATCATGTTGTTATAAGCACCGACGGTGACTTTGCACAACTTATTGCTCATAATGTAAAACAGTATAATGGTGTTACTAATACAACAATTACACACGAAGGCTATTTTACTGACAAGGGTGCACCTGTAATTGATAAGAAAACAAAAGAGGCAAAGTCTGCGCCTCAACCTGCTTTTATGTTATTTGAAAAATGTATGCGAGGTGATACTAGTGATAATGTGTTCAGTGCATATCCAGGTGTTCGTACAAAAGGAACAAAGAACAAAGTAGGTTTGCAAGAAGCATTTGCAGACAAAGATACAAAAGGTTACAACTGGAATAATCTTATGTTACAACGTTGGGTAGATCATAACGGTGAAGAACATCGTGTACTGGATGATTACACACGAAATGTTACACTATGTGATTTAACTGCACAACCTGAACATATAAGGTCAATAATCAATGCAGAGATTGATAAAGTTGAAAGCAAAAATATTACACAAGTAGGAATGAGATTAATGAAGTTCTGTGCTAAATGGGACTTACAACGAATAAGCGAGAATGCACAAGCATTTGCAGACCCACTTAATTCTAAATACGGAGGATAATATGGCAATTAAAGCAAAAGAAATTATTGACGGTAAATTTTGGATACTAGAAGACCGAGGACAAAAACTAGGTACACTATCTTGGACCGACGATAGATATATGATTAGCGACAAAAGTGGCTCAAGATTTGTATTTGATAAAAAAGATATAGAAAGAGATTATGGTCAAAGTGTTGATTGGTCTAGTTTAGAAATAGCAGATGTAACTGATAAAACTGTTTATAATTATCCTGCAAACTTTGTGCCATATAATCCAGTTTTAGATGTAAAAAGAAAACTACCTATTTTTACAAAGTCTCCTAAATCAAAGAGTTTATATTGTGCTGGTTATTATATAATAAAATTTGATAAAGGATGGGTGAAAAGTTTTTGTCCTAAACTTGTAACACTAGATAAGTACGAGTATAAAGGTCCTTTCAAAACTAAAATAGAAATGAAAACAGCATTAAGTGGCTTAAATGGAAAATAAAAATTTTAACACAAAAGACTACCAAACGTATAATTTAAAGACTATAGAAGCTAACGCTGAAATATTTATAAACCAATGTAATCAGTTGCATGAAATTATCATAGAAACCGGCATTAAAGATTCTACGTGGGAATATAAAAAATATAATTTGTTTACTCTAGCAAGTTCAAGCGAAGCATTTTGGTCTTTATGGAAGAATATACAAATTTGTATTAGAAAGCATATTGACAATGATCAGCCTGCATGGATGACTGGATGGTTGAATTATCATAAGTATGATCAAGTTTTAGACTGGCACAATCATTTAGGTTCAGAATATCATGGTTATGTGAGCATCGATCCAAAAATGACTAAAACTATTTTTAAATCAGATAATATAGAATATGAAATCCAAAATTGTTTAGGGTTACTGTATATAGGTCCTAGTGCGAGATTACATAAAGTGGAAGCAATAGAACCATTTGAAGGACACAGAATTACAATAGGATTTGATATTACTACACAAAAGGATATCTTTAGTGCAAAGGCTAAAGAGTTTAACTGGATACCTGTATATTAAAAATGGAAAATAAAAATTTAAACACATTTGCAATACAAAAGTTTATAAAACAAGTGCAATCTGCTGAAAATAGTAGAGCAAAAGATGTAACTTTAGATATAGCATCAGCAAAAAATCTTGCATTCACACTAGGTATTGTAATGGCAAGGTTACACGAAGATTTAGAAACACTCATTAAAAAACAAGAGAACACAGAAGAACAAATAGAAGTCCGTTTAGATGGTGGAAATACTTGGTAAAAAAGATAAATATATACGTAGTTAATAGGACGTATATATATGAGCAGACCTAAACCAACAATTATTTTAGAGCATATAGATAAAGAAACCTATAAATCTAATTCAGTATTGCAAGCAGAAGCAATATGGGCTGTATTCTACGACAGTAAACCTTTTAACTTAAAAACTGCAAACATCCTCAAAAGTTATCCAGGACCAAAATATAAAAAAGTTTCTTTCAGTAATCCGGGTCATGCACATAACCTGTCTCAAAAGTTAAATGAATTATTCAATACAGATAAATTTGAAGTATATAAATTAACAACAGGAGACAAGGTTGAAGAAGAATGAACTGGAAAGAAACATATACAAAAATATTTCTTCAGCAAGCAAATAAAACAGTAAACGAAACCACTGTAAAAGAGTATTTGCCTTTGTGGTGGCAAAACACAAGATCAAAAAATACTGGCGGTTTACGACTTACTGATGCTGGTTATGACTTTATTAAGATAAATTTAGAATTAGAAACTTATCACATTCCTTTTCCTCCAGACTTCAAAATGACTACCAATGTTATAATTTGGTTAGATAATTTTATAAATTGTCCATACTATATAGAAAAACATGGTATTACTGTAACTAATGAAAAAAAAGCCATGGAATTGCATTTGTTCAGTGGAGACGTTAGAAAATACGGAATAACAAAAGCAATGAATAGAGATAAACAAAATTAATTGCTATTTTGGAAAAAAAGATGTTGACCTTTTAGATATACGATGTTAGTATATATGTATAGTAAGAAATTAGGCACTGACTTACAGAGGAAGGAATACAATGGAAAATCTAGCAATTAGAACTATTAGCCCTAACAAGGCGAAATCAAGAATACAACACGCAATGAAGAAGATGCGCCCAGTTTTTATATGGGGGCCTCCAGGCATTGGTAAATCTGATATTGTTCACCAGATTGGTGTTCAAGAAGATGCATATGTCATTGACGTAAGATTAAGTTTATGGGAACCTACAGATATTAAAGGTATTCCATATTATGCGGCAAATGATAACAAAATGGTTTGGGCCGCACCTGCAGAATTACCTGATGATGCAATGGCCAAGAAACACAAAAAAATTATTTTGTTCTTGGACGAAATGAATTCAGCGGCACCAGCAGTACAAGCGGCTGCTTATCAACTTATTCTTAATAGACGTATTGGCCAATACAAACTGCCCGATAATGTATATATTATTGCCGCTGGTAACAGAGAAGCTGACAAAGGTGTCACTTATAGAATGCCTGCTCCGTTAGCAAATCGTTTTGTACATTTAGAACTTGCAGTAGACTTTGATGATTGGTTTGACTGGGCTGTTGCTAACAACATCCATAAAGATGTAGTTGGTTTTTTAACTTTTAGTAAAAAAGATTTATATGACTTTGATCCAAAGTCACCAAGTCGTTCTTTTGCAACTCCTCGTTCTTGGTCTTTTGTTTCAGAATTATTGGAAGATAACCTAGACGAAGATTTAACCACTGACCTAGTTAGCGGATCGGTAGGAGAAGGACTTGCTATTAAATTTGTAGCGCACCGTAAGGTGTCTGCGAAGATGCCGAATCCAACAGATATTTTGTTGGGTAAAGTAAAAGAGTTACAGACAAAAGAAATCAGTGCCATGTATTCCTTGACTGTATCTCTATGTTACGAGCTTAAATCAGCAAGTGACAAAAACGATAAAATGTTTGACGACAAAGTCAATAATTTTTTACGTTTTGCGATGAATAACTTTGAAACAGAACTTGTGGTCATGGGTATTAAACTTGCTCTTACACAATATGCACTACCGATTGATCCGGATGAAGTTGAATGCTTTGATGAATTCCATGAAAAATATGGTAGATATATTGCTAAAGCACAATCGGCATAATAAAGGAGTTTTGGACGTTTCTCTACAAAAAACGTCCATTTTGTTTGACAAATGCCAAACAATCTTATATACTAATAGTATAATAAAGGAGCATGGCAATGACTATAGATACTAAAGGTTTTACACCCAATCCTGATATTTCAGCAGAAGAACTTGCAGAAATGAGAGAAGTTGTAGCAGATAAAATCACTGTTGCAAGGGTTGGACTTCTTCTCCGTCATCCGTTTTTTGGTAATATGGCAACTAGATTAAAAGTAAAAAATTGTGATGACTGGTGTCCTACTGCGGCTACTGATGGTCGACATCTATATTATAACACACAATTTTTTAACATGCTTACTGATAGACAAATTGAATTTGTAATTGCACATGAAATTTTACATTGTGTTTTTGATCATTTGACTAGAAGAGAAGATAGAGATCCTATGCTTTATAATATCTCCTGTGATTATCTAGTTAATAATTTACTTGTTAGAGATAAAATTGGCGAAAAAGTAGATCAAGTACAGATATTCCAAGATTTTAAATACGATGGATGGACATCTGAAGCAGTATATGATGAACTGTTTAAAGAAGCTGAGAAGAACGGCAAACAATTTATAAAAGATTTAGGTGAACTTTTAGATGAACATATTGACTGGGAAGGCGAAGGAGATAATGAGTCTAAAGGTAATAAAAAGAATGGCAAGCCTCCTAAATATTCTAAAGAAGAAATAAAAAAAATTAAAGATGAAATAAAAGAAGGTATGCTACAATCAGCACAAGCAGCCGGAGCGGGTAATGTTCCTGGTGAAATTTCACGTATGATTAAAGAACTAACAGAACCTAAAATGAACTGGCGTGATATTTTACGTCAACAAATACAAAGCACAATAAAAAATGATTATACATTTAGCAGGCCTTCACGTAAAGGTTGGCATACTGGTGCTATACTTCCCGGAATGAATTTTATGGATACTATTGATTTGTGTATTAGTATTGATATGAGTGGATCAATTGGTAATCGACAAGCACAAGACTTTTTAAGTGAAATCAAAGGCATTATGGACGAATACAAAGAATACAATATTGTGTTATGGTGTTTTGATACTAAAGTATACAACGAAGAAACATTTACAGCAGATAAAGGAAATGACCTTTTGAACTATGAAATTATGGGAGGTGGTGGCACCGACTTTGCATGTAACTGGACTTACATGAAAGAACAGAATATCATACCTAAAAAGTTTATTATGTTTACAGACGGTTATCCATGGGGTAGTTGGGGAGAGGAAGACTATTGTGATACTGTGTTTGTAATACATTCTAACCAGGATAAGGATTTACAGGCTCCATTTGGACTGACTACACACTATGAAGAAGCTGCTTAAAGCGAATAACCTTAATTATTTTAGCATTAGAAGGCCACAAACGCCTCCTAATCACTTTGAATATATCTATATTCCAATAAAATATAACTTGGAAAATAGTATATCAAAATGGATTTCTAAAAATTTAAAGGGACGTTACTACGTAGGTAAATCTTTACATTTAACCGAAACTAACAAGTTAAACAATGCAATACGAATAGGTTTTGAAGACCCTAAAGAATTGTCATATTTCACTTTGGCTTGTCCACATTTAAAATACTATTAAATAATAAGCACTAACTATATATAAGGAGACGATGTTATGGCTGATAAAGAAAAAACAGAACCAACTGCTGAAGCAAAAGCACCAGTTGAAGAAACAAAAACAAATGCAAGTCCTGAACTTACTGTGAATGACTTGAATAGTCTTAAACAAATCATTGACGTAGCAAGTCAAAGAGGAGCATTTAAGCCTAGTGAAATGACTGTGGTAGGACAGACATACACAAAATTAGAAGCATTCCTACAAGCCGTTACTGCGGCACAAGGAGAAAACAAAGATGGCGCTTAAACACATTGGTAGATTAAAAGCTAACCAAAGAAAAATAGTAGTAGCATTTAGAACTGTTCCTAGTGAACCACATAATGCTATCGTAGTAACAACAGAAAATCTAGAGGCTGCTGACCATGATACTCTTATGAAAGCAGTTGAAAGTAATGCTGGACAAAATGCAGATGAGTTTGCTGAAGTAATGGCAAGAACTCAACTTGCAGATGGTATGAACATGCTAGAAGCATTCGACAAAAGAGGCAAAATGATTAAAATAGAAACCTCTAATGTTGAAATGACTCCTGATCACATGACTGTAATCAGACTAGATGAGTTAAACAAACTTATAGCAGAACAAAAAGGTGTAACTGTAGCAGACTTGGCAGTAAAACCTGGCTCAAAACCAGTGCCACAAGAGGAAACAGTAGAAGAAGTTGTTGCACCACAGGTTGCTAATGAAGAAGTCCTTACAGATGAAAAGTTAGCAGCACAATATAGATCACAAGCTGACTCTTTGTTTAAAGAAGCAAAAAGATTAAGAGAACAAGCAGAAGAACTTGTTCCTACAAAGAAAAAAGCAAAGACAGCAGAGAGTGTCTAGAAAAAAACAACTTCCTAAAGATATAGTTGATCATTGGCCTGAAGTTTTTAAAGATTTAGATATTTCGGTCGTTCCCATCGATTATCTGCACTCTGTAAGAATATATTTTACAGATGGCAGAGTATGGGACGTGGATGTCAACAAAACCAAAAAAAACAAAGTTAAAAAGGATATTCAAAGCTCTTTGGAAGAACTTTTTAGAGAATACGAAAATCACATTGAAAACATAGATTTTAGGCTGGATACGCAACGAATAAAAACTGACATTCAGAGGCGAACTTCATCATTTATTAAAAAAAGAAGATAAGTATTATATGAATTTGTATAAATACAGTAGTAAATGATTATCTAGGAGCAATTAACATGGCCTTTAAATTAAGACGCGGCACTAATGCACAAAGGTTGACAATTACGCCTGCAGAAGGCGAACTAATCTATACCACAGATACAAAAAAATTGTATGCAGGTGATGGAACAACTATAGGCGGAAACTTAATATCAGGTCTTAACAACGTTATAGAAGATACTTCACCACAGCTAGGCGGCGATTTAGATTTAGCTGGAAACAATATTATCGGCAACGGAAACATCAACATTACAGGAAATATCACAGCAACTGGTGATATCAACATTGGTGATGGTACAGAAGATTCAATAAACGTAGGTGGCTTAATTAGCAGTAACCTTATACCTAATCAAGATGAAGGCTACAATATAGGTAGTAGTGCAAAAAGATGGAATGCTGGTTGGTTTAGTGGACTTAATGTTACTGGACAGGCGGATATAGAAGCAGTAAATGCAAATATAATAGGTGATGATAGTAATTTAGCTTACGACAAAACAAACAACGAATTTAGAGGAACCTTTATAGGAAACTTGATAGGTTCTTTATCAGTAAGTGATTTCAAAGGTAGTGTGTTTTCAGACGATAGTACTCTTCTTGTAGATGGCGTTAACAGCACAATACCAGCTGCAAATATATCAGGTGCTTTACCAGCTATAGACGGCAGTAATTTGTTGAATATCAGCGCAGCCAATATAATAGGTACTTCAGGTAACCCAGACGGTACAGACGTACAAGTTAAAGGTGGTCAAGGAACATCCAACGGCGGTGATGTATATATAAATGGCGGAAATGGATCAACTACCCAAGGTAGTGTAATAATTGGTAATGGTACAACTAGAGATGTTCAGATTACCAATGTAGTAATTAAAGACGGTGTTATGAAAGGCACTGTGACAGGTGACGATTCAACTATTCTAGTAGATGGTGTAAACAGTAAACTTTATCTTGCAAATAATTCTCTTACTGATCTTGGAGATGTATTAATTAACCAAGGTGATTCAACTTCAGTACAGAATGGTGAAATACTTGTGTATGATACTAGAGTAGATGCATTTAGACCTGTACAACTGTTCCCAGACTTTGAGACAGATTTTACTGTGATGAAAGGACACTTGGACGGCACATTCCAAGGAACTATACTTTCAGATGACAGTACTATGATACTAGATGGCTTTACAAAATCATTAGCAAATATTTCCTCAATCACTGCATCAACAATTTCTACAACTGCTGGTGGTGAAATGACTACTGGTGAATTGACAGCACAAGCGTATACTGGTCAAAAACAAGGACAGGTAACGATAAAAAGAAAAATCACAGGTACTATCAGTGACAATAGACCACATGGAGTTATAAGATTTGAACAAGAAGACGATGCTGGTGAAGCATTCCACAGTATCATTCAAGGTGGTAAGGAATTTGTTAGAATAGCAAACCATAGTACAGGTTTTTCAAGTAGTAGCCCAGATACTCATTATATGTCCTGGGCTGGCAATAAATTAGGTTTAGGTTATAGAGTTCCACCAGGTGACGAAAGATTACAAGTTAGTGGTGATGTAGATGTTACCGGATACATTCAAGGCGATGGCTTACGTTTAGAAGGTAATGCTATAAAAGGAACTAGATCAAACGATAATATAACACTAGATCCAAATGGTACAGGAACTGTTGAATTAGTTGTACCTGTGCAAACTACAGTAGGATCCGCTGGTTCTGCAGCATCATTACCTGCACAGCCAAGCACATATTTTAAAATTAATGTTGCTGGTACAGAATACGTAGTTCCAGCTTACGCAGTAAGTTAATTTTCTATACAATTAGGTAATAAATTTGCCACAGTAAGCAAGTTTTCTTTGTTAAGGGCAACATGCATCAACACATGATATATGTCGTTAGCCATTGCAAAACTACCATGAGGCTTGCGAGTATTTAGAATATAAGGAACACCTGATTTAAATCTTTGTACTTGACCATCATAAATAAAAATCCATTCATCGTCGTTGGTTTTATTAAGAGGAATAAAAATTCTCATTTGTGGTTTTAATTTGTATGCGTCTCTGTGTAATCGGAAAAAACTACCTTTGTTCATATTAGCGGCACGACATTTTCCCAGATCTGTCCATAAATCAAAAAAAGTTTTTATACTGGGACAAGCAATAAGATTTTCATTAGCAGTCTGATTTTTTTGATGTTTTATTTTGCTAGGTGCATCTAGTTGAAGATCGTCAATAGGACCAGTTAAGTTTATCCCCTTTTTGTTATTAGGTCCAGGTAACCAGTTGTTAATTTTTTTAAGTTGATTAATAGCGTCATCTTCAAATTTGTAATCTAGTTCAACAATATCTCCATAACTAGACAGAATACTGTGAAAATATATTTCTTCCATTAGAGTTTTCCTTCTCGTTCCATTTTCTGAATATGATGTATTTTCCTTATTTCTTTATATGTTTTATAAATGAACAATGGTCCGTCAGATTTAAATAATGCAGGAATTATACCATGTATATATGATTTAATTGCTGTAGCAATTAAACGATTGCTTTGTTTGAAACTGTGTCGTAAATGATACCAATACGACCATTCAGTCTCTTTTAAATGATCTTTTGAATCTTTAATCATACTGTATTTAAGTACAAGTAAACTAATCCAGGTATTATAATGAATAGTTGAGGTAAAAAGTTCAGTATGATGGCTTTTTCATTCATCCTGAATCCTACATAAATCCAGCCACACGCTCCTATGATTTGTAGAAAACTATTCCAAGGTGTAATTCCTTGCACATGCAGGACCATCGCTAATAGGATGGTCACTGCACTTACATATTTTATAATCGAAACATGTATCAATTTAAGGCAAGTTCAATCTTATCTACGCTGGCAAGTCCTAGTGCTTCCCTGTTAAACTTAACAAGAGTTTGTAGTGCATCTCTTGTAATAAATGTCATCAATGTATCACGATGTGCATCACCATCTGCACCAATTTTCCATTCATACTTGCCGACCTTCTTTTGTATATTCGCAACTGCTGTAGGATCATTTGCCATAGCAGTAAGGGCATCTACAAGTTTTTGTTTGTTTGGGTTGCCTGCATTGACCCAAAGAGCTTTCTGCATACCATCTCTAAAACTTTTTACAAGTTTGTATGCGTCATACATATCACCGCTAGGTGCTACTCCCCAACGTGCTTTGTATAGATCTTCAAATTGAAATCCCGGATAGTTAGGATCATCTGCATGACTTCCGTCAGCTTGTAAAATACCATGATGGAACCAGATCTCTGCGTTACTGTTTGATTCTACGTGTTTCTTGTAAGCTGCAGGATTTTCCCTAGTGCCATTTAATTCGCCACGTTTAAATGCTAAACGTCTTTCTGCACCACTCATGCCTTTTACCCATGTTACATTATCTTGGAAACATGTAATGTAATCATTGACAGTTTTTTGAGGGCCACAAATTAATTGTGTAAATGCAAATGCTTCTGGAACCATACCCGAACCTGCGGCAAAACTCGGTTTATCCATATCTGCACCTTTTGCTTTTCCTGCTATGATGTTTAGATTCATAAGTCCTACACTTTCATAGTCACGATAATCATAATCTACATCTTCTTGTAAAAATGATACACCGTTGCCACCATGTGATACCATTACTGTTTTATCATCAAAACGTAGATTGTTATGGAATTCATTAAAGCCAGGAATATCTCTTGCTCCTGGAATAAGTTTTAGATTGATCTTTTCACCCAAGAACGGTTCTAATTCTTTAGCAACGATCTCGGTCCAAACTGTTGTACCTGCTCCAGGCTTTTGGGGCACAACAAAAGTATAATCAGCAAGTGCTGGCGTAGCAATACCTAGTGCTACAATTAATGATGTTAATAAGCGTTTCATAATTTTTCTCCTTTATTACGCATATTCTAATTTGTTGCGTTTGGTTAACCCCCATAGCAACACTAGGACAGTAGCAACAACTAATGTCCAAAATATAGGTCGTGTCAACAACCTATCAATATCATACAGAGTAAACATCTGTATGCTTAAGGCTTCAATACGGTCTGCTAGAATAAATCCAAACAGCAGAGCTGGTCTTGAAAACTTATATTCTTTTGCTAATAAGCCAATTACAGATGCTATGGCTAATATAGCATAATCTTCCCATCCGCCTGTGTATTGCACACATGCAAGCGTTATAAAGCCCAACAGCAGGGGGAAATAGTATTTGTAGGGTATATGAGCAATCTTTGCTATATACCGCGTTAAAAGCAAGCACAGGGCGCCTACAAGCACTGTAGCGAGCATGAATCCGTATAACATACTGTCAAAGAAACGATCGTCCATTGCTAGATCTACTGTACCTAGTTCGAAATCCAAGTATGCGAACAGTCCTATAATAATAGCCGCAAATGGTGCTCCGGGTATTCCAAACAATACTGTTGGAATCATTGACGTTGCTTTTTGAGCATTGTTAGCACCTTCTGGTCCTATCACGCCTCTAATATTACCCTTGCCCATCGCAGGGTCGGCCTTTGGTGTAGTTGCCACTGCCTGACCATACGCAATCCAATCTGCCATAGCACCGCCCAACCCGGGCAAAATACCAATAAACGCACCAATGAAGCCTCCTCTTAATGCTAACCATTTGTTGTGCCAAACAGCAACTATACCTTCTCTAGTTTGCTTTCCATTAGCTATAGGCTGGGCTGTAGTTTGTCTTGTACGCAATCCGTCAACTAGTTCTGGTATAGCAAACAATCCTGCCACCATTGGAAGTAGCTGTATACCTGCTCCTAAATAGTCCCAACCGCCTGTCCAACGGTCTGCGTTAGTATTGGGGTCAACACCAATCATGCCTAAAAAGATGCCCACAGCAAGTGCTATAGTAGCTCTAAACCACCATTTACTGCTTACAAATGTAACTGTCGCTAGTGCTAACATTGTAAACGCCCATAGCTCAGGCACACCAAATACCATAATTAAATTTGTATACCATGGTAATAAAAAGAATACTAATGCACCCCATAATAATCCATTAACAGTAGATGTTGTTACAGCGGCACTGATAGCATAAGTTGCTTTACCTTGTAGTGCTAGAGGAAATCCATCTACCATTGTTGCCGCGGCACTATTAGCACCAGGTATGCCTAACAAAACACCTGTGTAAGTGTCTCCTGTAGTGCTTGCGGCTACTACTGCCATTACAAAAATAACTGCTAGATACGGGTCTGGAAAAGTTGTCATCAGCGGAAACAAAAATATAAGAGCCGTTGTAGCACCAGCCCCAGGTATGATACCCATAAGTAATCCATAAAAAGTTCCTGTGATTAATGCTATAATTTCAGCCATATTATTAATGCTTCCTTTTTGTTTAGTATAAATA
>CEOK01000339.1_pt1 | contig 29486 bp, 25 predicted proteins | sample 427001 | NCBI WGS metagenome assembly CEOK01 (sample SAMEA2591108, study PRJEB7988) | marine metagenome | isolation source: saline water (ENVO:00002010), including | reverse complement strand
AGGCCATCAATATTATACAAAATGGATTTATAACGAAAGAGGACTACAATGTCATCACTGTGCAGACGCAGGTGACTGTTGCCAACAGGCAAATGGAAAATGTTGCTATTGGACTGTGCCAACAAATGTTAACAAAGTTACATTTGAAATTTGGTCAGGTGGTGGTGCAGGAGCAGGCGGAACATGCTGTAACTGTTGTAAACACTCAGCAGGTGGATCAGGTGGAAACTACGGTGTAAAAACTATCACTACATCAGCCGGTTGTGCATATACCATATGTGCTGGCGGAACATGGCCTTGCAGTAAATCACATACTTGTGGAGCTAGTATGGGATGTCGTTCTTACGTAAATGGACACAACTTATCTAACTTCTGTGTAACTGGTGGTTGCTCGGGTTGGATGTGTAACGGAGATGCATGGGGACCAAGACATACACAGACCTGTGCTAACTGTTTAATTTGTGGAATATTTGGAGCAGATTTTGGAATAATGGGATCAACTGGAGTTTCAGGTGGTCATGGAGGATGTCAATGTAAATCAGCAGACTGGATGCAAACTGGTGTTGCACCGTTTGTAGGTAAAATGGGTGTACACGCACACGCAGAAGCATGGTGTGGTTGTGCATGTTATACCAACTGGCCATCTGGTGGTGGAATGACAGGAACAAGTTCTTATTGTGGAAACTGGGCAAGTTGTTGTGCAGGTGGCAATATGGGCGGTTCTGGAATAGTAAAGATAACATACGCATAGGGAAATAGAATGGCAACATACGCAAGTTATAAAAAAGTAGCAACAGATTCGATAGTAGACGGTTCTCTTACTGCTGATGATTTGGCACCAGGTGCTGGTCACAGTATGGGTGTACAATGGATCTATAACGAAAGAGGTTTTAGATGTCATATGTGTGCAAGACAATCTGGTTGTTGTGAACAAGCAAATGGTAAATGTTGTTATTGGTGTGTACCAACTGGTGTATCAACTGTTCAATTTGAAATTTGGTCAGGTGGCGGCGGTGGAGCAGGAATGACTTGCTGTAACTGTTGTTCATTTACTACAGGAGGTGGTGGTGGTAACTATGCATCTAAAACAATTTCTACCTCGCCAAACTGTAAATATTCAGTTTGTGCAGGAGGTTCATGGCCTTGTGGTAAATCACATGGTTGCGTACCTGGCATGGGTTGTAAAAGTTATGTTAACGGACACAATCTAAGCAACTTCTGTACAACAGGTGGTTGTTCGGGTTGGATGTGTAATGGTGATGCTTGGGGTCCAAGACACTCACATTCATGTTCAAACTGTAATATTTGTGGAATATTTGGAGCAGATTTCGGAATGATGGGATCATCAGGATGGGAACCAGGACATGGCGGATGTCACTGTTGGTATACATATTCAGGAACAGGATCTGCACCACAATTTGGTAGAATGCAGGTGGGTGTAACCAACGTTGCATGGTGTTCATGTGGATGCCACATTGATTGGCCAGCTGGTGGCGGACAATCAGGTGTAAGTTCATACTGCGGAAACTGGGCTAAATGTTGCGGTGGTGGATCAGGACAGGGTGGTTCTGGTGTTGTAAGAATAACTTTCATGTAAAGATGATAAATACTTATAGGAGCATATAAGCAATGAGAAAAATAGAAAAAACATTTCAGTATCCAATTTGGGATGAATGGAGAAAAAATAGTTTTACTCAGGGTAGAACTGGAACTTTCACATACAAAGGTCCTGAGTTCCTAACTTTTGAAATCAACAGTGATAAAAGCAGTGAAGATTATGGAACAGAAACTGGATGGTGCATGTGGGAAAAACGTGATCTAGAAAGACCAGCAGGTGCTGATGTCACTAGAATTACTGTAGATTGTAAAGAAAATCCATTGCTCTGTGAAATTGGCAATGACGACGGACGAGAAGATATGGTAGAATTCCGTAGAGGTCGTGAATGGAAAATTTTATGGGACGCTCCAGATGGTTATATGGACGTAGAATACACAGATGAACTTGAACCACGTGACGTATATGATGATCAAAATGTCACATATGATTTCGAAAAGGGCGAGTTTGTTATTGGTATTCATGATTGGACAGCTACCGGTTCTGATTTATCATTAACTTGGGCACAGGTTAGAGATACTAGAGATGCCGCGTTGCACGAAACAGATGCAAAAGTTGGAATGACAGATGCTCCTGAATCAATACAAACAGCGTGGAAAGAATACAGACAAAGATTAAGAGATTTACCAGCTGTTATGGAAGCAAAGGGCTATGAACCTTGGCAAGCAGTACAGATGTTTCCTGTTATGCCTAAGGACATGAGAGAGCCTGATGAAGCATCAGATCCAAATGATCCATATAGAGATGGTGCATTTGCTGTTGATGTGGCTGTCGCCGCACAAAAAGCCGCAGGCAAGAAATAATTTTCATTACAATTTAAAAAGCCAGTATTACCTATCACCTTGACTACTACTCCATAAATATTTGCATATTAGGAGCAATATTGTGTCAAGAAAAAAAGCATATTTTATGAACGGTGGTGCAGGTAGAACAGTAGCTAGTATTCCTGCTTTTGAAAAGTTATATGAAAAAGACAAAGATTTTATAATTGTTTGTGAAGGAGGTATGGAATTTTATAAAGGCCATCCTCAATTACATGAACTAGCATACGATCATTGGCACAAAAATTTATTTAAGGACTACATTAAAGATAGAGACTGTATTACTCCTGAACCTTATAGAGTTTGGGAATACTACAATCAAAAATGTAGTCTAGCTCAAGCATTTGATATTGCAATTAATAATGAAGGACTACGTGAAGTACCAGATCCTAAAATATATATGAATAAGCATGAACTTGTTCAAGGATACAAAATGGTAGAAGAAATTAAATCAGTGACAGGTAAAGATAAAGTCTTGGTTTTCCAGCCATTTGGTAGGACAGCGGAAAATATGGGCGACTTTATTATAGATGGTTCCTCAAGAAGTTTTCATTTAAATGATGTGATTAGGATTTGTAAAGACTTAAGAGATGATTATGCAATTATAATCATGTCTGAATTTCCAGTAACCATAGAAGAAAATTCCAAAGTGCCAGTAGCAGTACCACAAGTACCTGATGTAAGAGTTTGGTCAAGTGTAATACAAATTGCAGATCACTTTTTAGGTTGTGATAGTTTGGGTCAACACATGGCAAAAGCACTTGGAACTACGTGTACCAGTGTAATTGGTAGTACATATCCTATTAATATTTCTTATCCTAATTCTCCAGACTTTGATATAATTGACCTAGGTGAAGGTAAAAGGAAATTTAGTCCTATTAGATTAACAATGGAAGATGAAATTGAAAGATATAACGATGAAGTTATGGAGTTAAATGATGAAAGTTTTAAAAAAATTGTATCAAGTGTGCGTAAACGTCTTGGTAAGCCTAGGAGTTATCAAGGAACGTATAAACCACAAGAGCAACAAGGAGAAGTCTGCCCGACGCATGGGGTTGTCCACAAAAATGATGCAGGAGTAACACACGCAAAACAACCTGCACAGATTTTAGGAAGGACAGGAAAGTGAAACTAAATCCACAACAAGAACGTAATGTATTAAATGAGTTAGAAGAATCATATCAATACCATGTTAACACTGGCGGGTTCAGTGAACCTACACGAGTGAAAGGCTCTGACAAATTAGAGACTTGGGTTATTACAGAAAACTTTTATCCTGGATGGGAGAAGTTTCTAAAGTTATTTGACGATAAAATATATGATACTAAAAAAGATAAACTTATGGATTATGTATTTTACACACAGGGTGAAATGGAATATCCAGAAGCAGTTGATCCTGAATTAGACTTTCAAAAATTTATTAAAAAATGTTTAATTGAAAGTGAATTACCAATTACTATGGGTAAATGTTTAAAAGCATGGGGATTAAAATATCCGCCAGGTTCTTATAGTGGTATGCATTGTCATCAGCCAGGCAGACAGTTATCAGTTGTAATGTTTTTAGATGATGTAATGGTATCAGAACAATATCCGTTAGCAGGATCATTGGTAACACTACAGCCGTTTGAGCATGAAATTAATCATGTTCGTGTAAGACCAACACCGGGTGGTGTTGTTATTATGGACGGACGAGTATTTCACGGAACATATCCTACACTAAACAACCGTAGGGTATTTGTTTGTGATTTCAGTTATGAGGTAAATTAATTAGGAGAATAAATCTATGACACAATGGATTGGTGCAATTACAAGAGGCCACAATGGTGGAGCAGTTTTATTGAAAGATGGTGAAATAGTTTTTGCAATTGAAGAAGAACGTCTAACTAGAAAGAAATATGACGGAGGACCGTTAGCCGCAATGACTAAATTCCTTGATTATACGGACAAATTAGATTATCTAGTGGTAGCTCATACACAACCTTTGGCCGATTCTAGCAGAATTGACTTTAGTGGCGGCGATATGTACACTGGTCTAGCAAGGAAACTTGGCCTCATTGATAGGTCAGACTCAGCATACGCGAGTGAATTTGAACACAGGCAGGTAATAGACATGAGTGATATACACCATAAGCTACATGCCGCTTGTGCTTTTTATAGATCGGGATTTGATTCAGCTACAGCTTTGGTGGTCGACGGTGCAGGAACATTCATTCCTATGAATATTAATACAGGTAGGTTCCAAGATGAAACTATGACTTGGGAATGTGAAAGCATTTTTTCATGTAACTATCCAGATGATTTTAAGACATTATATAAACACCAAGGTGGTAATGGTCCATACCCAGGTACAAAGATTGATCAAATACCTTCAGATAGAGAGCGTGAAGAAGGATATCATGAACTTGTATTGGATGATACAGCTGGAATAGTCAAAGCGTATGAGGCAGTTACACAATATTGCGGATTTCAACCAATTGAAGCTGGAAAAACCATGGGGTTAAGCCCATATGGTAAACCTTGTGATAAATTTCCACCAATTTATACAGACGGTGGCGGCGGAAAATGGAGATCTGCTGATAAAAACTTTATCATTCCTACGTATCCTAATGCCGCCCTAGTAAATGAGTCAAAATATTCATATCTAGAGACAACAGAAGACCAACATCATAGCAGAGTAGACATGACTACGCTAGAAAATAGAAGAAATCTTGCATACGCTGTTCAAAAAGAATCACAAGAAGAAGTTTTGAGGTTGATTTTCAAAGCAGTTGAAATGACTGGCAATAAAAATGTAGTTTTGAGCGGAGGATATGCTCTTAATTGTGTAGCAAACTATTTTTTCCTTGATGCACTTAACAAAGAAGATATAAAACTTTACGTAGAACCAGTAAGTAACGATGCAGGTACGGCAATAGGTGCGGCTATGTTACAATATCATCAAACTACAAAAGATCGAAAAGTAAGACCTTACGCAGAAACAATATACGAAGGTTTTGAATATCATTATTCATTAAATGACATATCAGCCATTGCAGAAAAGTATGGAGCAAATGTTGTTGATGCAGATAATAAGAGTGTTGTAGATTTATTAACAACAAAGAATATTGTAACTATATTTCAAGGAAGATCAGAAAACGGTCCAAGAGCATTAGGTAACAGAAGTATTTTATTTGATCCTACACACGAAGATGGTAAGGATTTTGTCAATAAAGTTAAAAGAAGAGAATACTTTAGGCCGTTCGCTGGTTCAATCTTGCTTGAACATGCTCATGACTGGTTTGATATGAAGGATATGGAGCAGTCACCCCATATGATGTATGCAATGGATTGCCAAGAAGGAGTAGCAGAAAAGATTCCTAGTATAATTCATATAGACGGAACTTGTAGAATACAAACTGTAACCAGAGAACAAAACAAAAATTACTATGATCTGATCGAAGAATTTTATAAAAAAACAAACATACCAATTATTTTCAATACAAGTTTTAATCTTGCAGGTGAACCATTGGTTGAAACACTAGATGATGCGATAAGAACTTTGTACAATAGTGAAATGGAGTACTGTTATCTACCCGAGTATGGTAAATTAATAGAAATGAAGAATTAATGTTACAAAATCTATATGCTATACCTGTTTATAAAACTAAATTACCTGAACACGAAAAAGTACAGAAGGATTTTGAAGATATAATCAAAAAAGATGAGTATTTTGAAAATGTTTCATCTTGGTATAGCAATGTAGATACTACATTCGGCAACCCCGAAGCCAATCAATTACCATTCAATGAATTTATCAAGAATGCAATCATAGTTCTTAACAAATACATTACACATTTCAATATAGATGCACCACTAAGATACGGAGTTGAGTGTTGGCTCAATAGATATAAGAAAGATTGTTACCAAGAAGTTCATAATCATGCCGGCCGTAGTGTTTTCAGTTGTGCATACATGATGAACACTCCAAAAGATAGTGGAAATTTTGTGTTTTATAAAAACACATATGATGACTTACATGCGAGCGGCTTACCGGTATTATCAAGCAAACCATTTCAATACAATAACAGAATAACACCTCCATTAGATGAAGGTGATATCATATTTTTTCCAAGTACATTAGAACATTATGTCACAGGAAACAAAACAAACAACCATAGAGCTACAATTAGTGCAAATTTTATTCTGGAGTTAAAAGAAAATGAAGAAAAATAGCATAGATGAATATGAAGCATTTGAAATAAACCCAGGGTATTCAACATTCGTTGAAACATTCAAACCTGGCAACGAGAAAAATAAAGATAAATGGGTAAAAGTTGTTATTGTTGATGACTTTTATAAAAATCCTGCAATGGTCAGACAACTAGCATTAGATATTCCTGCATCACAAAATAAAAGAATACGCGGGGGTAATCCAGCATTAAGAATAAATGCATTTTATGATCTTTCTCCTATGGCTTGGGTGTTTGATCAATTAATAAGAACACACTTTCACGAAGAAGCCAGCCAACTTCCTTTAAACTATCTTGAACAAAGTTTTACAAATGCAACATTCATGGTAAATGTAATGCAAACTAAGACATTGCCACCCATTGGACCACACATGGACAGTCCATCAGGACTTAATTTTGCAAGTACGATATATCTAAACGATCCTAACGAGTCAAACGGCGGAACTAGCTTCTATACCTTTGGTGGAAAAACCAAGTATGACGATACTATGCCTAAAGGAACATATGATGTAGAGGGAAAAATGCCAATTCTTAAATATATCAATGATGATATTCATGATTGGAGAAAGATCGGTATGGCACCTATGAAGTTTAACAGAATGGTATTGTATAAACAAGAAGTATTGCATACTGCATACGTAAAAGAGGGTATGTTTGTTGAGGACAATTATAGACTCAACCAACAATTTTTTATATAGGAGACATTATGGAAAATGATTTTAATGGAATAGAAGAATATAAGCATTGCTTTCCTTTAGACTATTGCAAAAAACTTATAGAAACTTTTGAACAACGTGCAAGTATGCAGTTAACTGAACATCAAACTGGTTTTAAGAATCAAGATGAAAGAATCTTTATGGACATGGCAAATCATAACAACATGTTTCATGTTGATGCAGACTTGTGTAAGTTTTTTTATCAAACTGTAATGACGACATACGAAGAGAAGTATAGAAAAAAATATGATAGCTTAGGAGCAGTTGTGCAACACTCTCCCAAAGGAATGAGCATTCAAAAAACAAGACCACACCAAGGATACCATGCTTGGCATTGTGAGAATGCAGATTTATGCACATCTTCAAGGTTAATGGCATATACTTTATACCTTAATACAGTTGAAGAAGGCGGAGAGACAGAATTTTTGTACCAAGGTGTAAAAATAAAACCTGAACCAGGTAAATTAGCAATATTTCCAGCGTACTATACGCACCCTCATAGGGGAAATCCAATATACAAAGGCATAAAATATATTGTATCTGGTTGGTATACTTTTGATGAATAGGAGATTACAATGAGATTACTAATAGCAGTATTAGTTTTATTTACAACGGTAGCTGTAATCACAGATACAAGAGCTAGTGCAGGCGAATGGCAAGAAAAACCTGTGATGTGTGGTGACGAATTTGAAGTTTTTGGACTTATGGGTGAAAAAGATGAACAACTATTATTTACAGGTGACATAATTATAAAACCTAGAGACCCTGATGAAGCAAATGGATTATCAAACACACCAGCTATATTACCATTAGCTGTTTATGTGAATCTTGACACTAAAACATTTACTATTGTAGAACGTCATGGCGATCCATATAACACATATTGTATTATCGGCTTTGGTCAAGGCTTTACATTTCCTGACTATGGAGTAATTAAGTGAAAATTTGCGTTGTAGGTGGAGGCACAGCAGGATTTGTATCAGCATTAACGCTGAAGGCATCCTTTCCGACATACACAGTTGACATAATAAAAAGTTCTAATATACCAACCATTGGGGTTGGAGAAGGATCTACAGAGCATTGGTCACGATTTATGGATTTTGTTGGTATACAGGCAGGAGAAATGATTAGAGAATGTGATGCAACATTTAAAACAGGTATCATGTTTAAGGATTGGGGTGGGAGAGATTACTTACAAAATGTTCATTCGCATTATTCTGCAGATAGAAACGGTTTTCCTATTGTATATTCAAAACTGATGAGTGAAAATGTTGATCCAAGAAAACTTACTGGCGATTACCTATGGGATAACAAAACACCTTTTATGAAATTTATTGAAGAGAGACCAAATGAAACTGGTGTGTCTCAATATCACTTTAATACAAGTAAGCTAAATGATTATTTGACAAAAAAGTCTAAAGAAATGGGTTGTGAGATAATTGATGATGATGTAGAACCAATTTGGTCAACGGAAATAAAATATTTAAAAGGTCAAAAGCAGGATTACCACTATGACTTTTACATTGATTGTACAGGATTCAAAAGACTTTTAATTAGTAAACTAGGAGCCAAATGGAAAAGCTATAGGCAATGGTTAAAGATGAAGGAAGCTATAGTATTTCCTACACCAGAAGAAGATGAAATACCAATTTGGACACTAGCACGAGCAATGGACTGTGGTTGGATGTTTAGAATTCCTGTATGGGGTAGAAAAGGTAACGGATACATCTATGATAGCGATTACATAAACGCTGATCAAGCCAAGGAAGAAGTAGAAAAATACTTAGGTCATGAAATAGAAGTTGCAAAAAATATACAATTTGATCCAGGAGCAATAGACAAACCTTGGATTGCAAATTGTTGTGCTATTGGTCTTAGTGCTAATTTTGTAGAACCTTTGGAGGCAAGTTCAATAGGTACAAGCATTAACCAATCATTCTTATTAGCTCAAAGACTTTCTAATTACAACCAAGCAACAATAGAATTGTATAACAAAGAGATTGATGCGATAATGGAAAACATAAGAGACTTTATAATATTGCACTACATAAGCCCTAGACGTGATACTAAATTTTGGCAAGACGTTGCAGAAATAGAACTTCCAGAAAGTTTAAAAAATAATTTAGCAATGTGGAAACACAGGCTACCAGTGTCAGACGATTTTGCAAATAAAACTTTGTTTAACGAATTCAATCATTCCTTAGTTTTACATGGCATGGATATCTTTGATAGAACAAGTTTACAAAAACAATATAACGATCTACACATAGATGCAAAACAATATGTAGAAAATATCATTCAAGAAAAAGAAACGTTTGATACAGTAAAGGCCATACCGCATAAAATGATGTTAGATTTATTGCGGAGGCTGGTGTGAGGATTTTTGCATTTGGTTGCAGTTTATCCCAATATTTTTTTCCTACTTGGGCTGACATATTAATCTTTCAACATAAAAATAATGGATACTATGGAGAGAACTGGGCAAGGAGTGGTGCAGGTAATCAATTTATTAGCACAAGATTATGGGAAGCCAACACAGTACATAAATTTAATGAATCTGATATCATATTATTACAATGGACAAGTATGTTCAGAGAAGATAGATATAATATAGGCAAGGGTTGGTGGACACCTGGTAATTTTAATTTTCAAGACGAGAAGGTTTTCAAAGATCCTATACACGCAGTCATGAGAGATTGTGCTTTAATAACTAGCACAACAAAAGCGTTAGAAACTTTAGGTTGTGAAGTTATTACTACAGGATTTAGAGATTGGCAAGAAGGTTGGACTGAACTTTCTACTGAATTTACTGACAGACAGTTTTTAGAATTAGCAGATGTAAGAGCTGTGTTGGAACAATACAAAGATGAACTAAAATTATCGACACCACCAATACTAAATGCTTTGAATTTTGGTTCAGATGATGAATTTTTTAAAAGCAGACCAACTAGCATTCCAAGTGCAGATGAAAAACTGAAACATTTAATTACTCCAGAAGTTCATCCCTTAACACACGAAGCCGCAAAATTTGTAGACGAACATGTAGAACAATTAAATGATCAAACTATAGATTTTGTTGAAGAATGGAAAGAAAAATTAAATAAAGACACCATACGACTTTACGAACTTGACTGGTTCAACAAAGATAAATGTGGTTGGTCAGATGATAGATGGAGACCATAATGTCAACACCTGTAATAGGATTAGATAGAGACGGAACTATTAATGTAGATGTTGGTGGATATGTCACTAAACCAGAACAATTCCAACCCATTGAAGGTAGTTTAGAAGCTGTAAAAATGATTAGAGATAAGGGATATGATGTTGTAATTTTGACTAACCAAGCAGGGATTCAAAAGGGTATTATGGATGCAGTTGATGTCGATATTGTGCATAACCATATGTTGACTTTACTAGGAGAAATAGGTTGTCACAGCATTAATGGATTGTATTACTCAACTACACCTTTTAAGGATGATCCTTATAGAAAACCTAATACAGGTATGTTTAAAAGAGCATCAGCCGAGGTAGGTGTTGACTGGACTAATGGATTATATGTTGGCGATAAAATATCAGATCTTAAAGCGGCTGTCAAGGCAAAGGCAAAACCAGTGCTTGTACGCACAGGATATGGTGAAGAAACTATAAAAAAACTTAATACTTTCGCTAATAAAGACCTTAAAAAACGCACTGACGTCTTTGATAATCTCAATAAGTTTGCCCATAGTTTAGTGGATCTGTCATAATTTATTATAGTTCTACATATCTGTTTATAAAGATAAATACAATATGGAGCATGTATAATGAATAAACAGCTGAATAATTTATTATCTAAAGGTCAAAACAACACCATAGAGCTATCAAACAGAAGTAGTTTTAGTTTCAAGGGCAACTGGATAGGAGTATATCCTAGCACAGTGATGGACAAATGGCATGTTGGTGATTTTAGTAGTGTTATCTACCAGATCACAGTTGAATTTGGATCTAATGAAAAAGAAATATTGCAACTTTCTGTAGTTGCAAGACCAGACAGAGCTGTTGCTACAATATTTGGAAGATCAAGCATAAATCAAGAACTAATTACTCTATCAGTTACGGTAGATGCTGGTTTATGTTACATAAACGTGACGCCTAATAGTGGATACGCAGGCGCTAAATTAATATTCCATGGTACTTACGCAAAAACTATAAATCAACTTGTTCCGCCGGCTATTGTCGCAGATACGTCTACAGAAGAGTCAAGTGGAATAAATACTTTTGATAGTTTAACAAGTACAATGGACAATACAACACTAACATTTGATAAGGGTTAAGAGATGGCAAAATCAGTATTAAACATAGGTTCAGCGGCAAACGACGGTACTGGTGACACACTGAGAGGTGGAGCAACCAAGATCAATGCAAATGCCGATGAGCTTTATAATAGCTTAGGCGATGGCACAAATTTAAAAGATATCGTCAATTCAAATTTGGAATTAGATATTCCAAACGATAACGCAAAAATAAACAAAGTAAGTTTTCATGCATCAACACTAAACCAAATGAATGCAATTAGCACAAGCACATATCACGGTGCAATGCTACATGTTCATGAAGGTGGTAGTGTATATGTAGCACATGCTGGAGCATGGCACAAGATGCTTTTGGATGCGAGTGGTGGAGCCATCACAAACTACACGGATCCATTAAAAAGTGTTGCTTATGTAGGAAACATAAATTCTTTATCAGACGTAGATACAACCAGTACTGCACCACAAACAGGAAATGTTTTAAAGTGGGACGGTGGTAAATGGGCACCAGGTACTGATGCTACCACAGGTGGGGCAGGTACAGATGCTGACACACTTGATGGACAAGATGGCTCATACTATCTTAACTATAATAATTTAAACAACAAACCTACTATTCCGTCTACGCTTTTAAATTTAAATATTTCAGACGGTACAAGTGGACAAGTTTTAAAAACAAACGGTAACGGTACATTTGAATTTACAACAGTAAGTGCAGGTGGTAATCAAAATGTGTTTAATACAGTAGATGGTGACACAGGAACAACCACTGCAAATTCTACTACAGATACATTAACTATTGCAGGTGGAGCCAACATATCAACGCAGATATCAGGCGATACAGTTACTATTGCATACACAGGTTCACCTAACTCAGGTGAAGAAAACCAAAACGCATTTACAAACGTTGCATCGGATTCAGGCACAGCAGTTGCAGATTCCAAAACAGATACTTTGACTATTGCAGGTGGTACAAATATTTCAACAGCAGTTGCGGGTGATACTGTTACTATTAATTACTCAGGTACAAATACTTTAGCAACCTTAACTGACACTGATACTACAGGTGCAATAGCAGGTAATGTGCTTGTATACAACGGAAGCAGTTGGGTAGATCATGGACAAACTGTTGATCAAATGGCTTATCCTGCCATCACAACTTTAACTGTTACAGCAGATTCTTTTAACGGGTACAAGTTTGATCAATATGGCAACACAGAAGATCCTACAATTTATGCCTTGGCAGGGGCAACTATTGCATTTAAGTTATCAGGTATAGGAAGTCATCCATTTTTAATTCAAACAAGTGGTGGTATAAATTATGATAACGGATTGTTGCATGTTGAAACTACCGGAGCAGAGTCAACAGGTTCGTCTGCACAAGGTAAGACAAGCGGAACTTTATATTGGAAAGTGCCAGCAAATATCTCTGGAAACTATCAGTATAGATGTTCTAGTCATAGTGCGATGCAAGGAACTATCGTAATCAAATCTATGGCTTCGATATAACATAAGGAAGAAAAATGGCAGGCACAGTAATTAACGATAAGTTTCAAGCACAGTTTGGATTTGAAAGTCCAAAGTATACTGTGGATACTGCTGGAAAAATTACAGCAGAGACACTAGACGTTAAATCAATTTTACTTAATGGTAAATCATTTGTGCAAGCCGCAAGTGATGATCAGACAAGTGATGATACTGGTACAACAGTATCAAACTCTTTTGATAGTTTAGCTGTGAACGGCGGAGTTTTCAAAGTAAATGACTCTGCTAACAATACAATTTTATCAGTAATAAATTCAAGGATAGTAGTAAACAACATAGGAATACCTGGCACGATTGACAATGTTGACATTGGTTATCATACACCTGTACAAGTACAAGCGTACAATATTGATATGACTACTGCGCCTGACAGTTCAGCAAGTAATTTGAATGTAAGTGGTTCAAATCTTAACGGAGATTTAACAGTGAATGACAACCTATTAATGCAGAGAGATCCTACAGTAGGCACACATGCCGCTAGAAAAGGATATGTTGATGCAACAGCAACCGCACTAGCAGTGGCATTTGGAGCATAAAGAATGGCAAAGAAAAAGATACAGAATTATACGTTTTATCCTGGTATAGGATTAAATGATGCAGTTTATCCAAATGCAAAATGGTTACTGAACGCAAATAAAACTTTTATACAATACGAAGTATCAGCCTGGATAGCAAAGCAAGTTGCAGATAATGCCACAGGCTTTGAAGGTTATATATATGATGATGCAAAGTGCAGAAGAGATACAGGTTATAACATAGACGCATGGTTACATGATTTACAGTATGGTGGAAACCAAGAAACTTATAGAATTGCAAATACCTATTGGGAAAGAGAAGTTGCACAAATTGATGGAACAAGAATTCCAGAAATTAGAGCAAAAGAATTTACAAGAGACTTAATAACTAATCATGTGTTTGCCAATTCAGCTCAGACTACTCCATATCAAAGTACTTACGCACAAACTGTTAACGCAACTTATACTTCAGAACCACAAGCTGGTACTAGAATACAAACTCTTTCTGCAATAGTAATAGCAGTTATTACAAACGGATTAAGTTCGTTACCTACGTTTGAAAGAAAAGGTTTAGGTCATATTAGATTTGCAGGAAACTATGACGCAAGTGATTTGCTTATTATTACAAACTCAACTAAATCTGAAGTCATATACAACTTTACTGATGCTACAAAAGGTGGTAAGGTTACAAGAATAGATGATGTTACACCTAGAGATAGTGGCGGATATGTTGTAAAATATGATTCGGTAAATGCTAATGAAAATTCAGATACGGACTTTCCAAAATATTTACAAACAACTGATGCTATTACTATAGTAGATTTAGTTTTTAACACAAGCACACAAGCAACAACAGATGAAATACAAATATTTGTAAATAGCGAAGAACAGACAACTAGACCATACCGTTTTGGTACAGATGCTATTGAACGTATGCGTATTGCACCACCGTTATCCATGCTTGATGCTGACTTTGAATACGGCTTACAGCCAACCAAATGGTCAGCTATAGGAATGATGCGTGGATATCCAAGTGTGTATGAATTGCCAGGAACTGACACGCAAGTTGCAACTGTCACAACAGATGCTTCGTCAGGCTCTGCAGGAATTGGTGCTAGTTTAATTACTGTAACAACAATAGGTGGACACGGATTTATTGCAGGTACACCAATTACAATCAAAGCATTAGAAGATGCTGTTGTTGGAGCCGCTAGAGCAGAAGGTTCGTTTATTATTAATACTGTACCTACAGCTACAACGTTTACTTTTTATGCAAAATCAAAAGTTGGAACTACAAATGGACAGGTACTTTCAACAACATACACACAACTTAGACAAGGTGCTTTTTATACAGGTGCTAGTTTAGGTCAGCCACAGTTTGATGTATTCAGTAATGGTACTAATGGTACAATGAACTTATCACTTGCGGCACAGCAAAGTGAAAATAGAATTGCAACCACAGGAGACGTTCCAGAAATTGGTGCTCCTATAAATTATCCATCAGCGTTTGCTGTCGGTACACAGGTATCAGCTGTTGCAAATACACCAGGTGGTACTCCATTATCGATGAATTTAACAGGCGATATTACAAGTGGTAACACGCAGTTCACAGTAAGTTCAACAAGTGGTATTGTTCAAGGATTAGCGGCTGATAATGGCTCAGGTGATGCTATATTTGTTAATAACATAGTAGGATCAACTGTATCTATGAGTGGACAATTTACATCTACAATTAATAAAAATACAGAAACTTACACCGGTGTGTCTGGTACGATAACAGCACCAGCAGGTTTAAATGGACAATTTAATATTAGTCGATCAGGAGTAAACTATTCAGTAGACGGTATTAACCAAGCTGGTTCAGGATACAAGCAAGGTGATACTATTAAAATATTAGGTACTAATTTAGGTGGTTTGACTCCAGCAAATGATGCCGTATTATTGGTTACAGCCGTAAATGGATCCGGCGGTATAACATCTGCATCAATTTCAGGAACAGCTTTGAGCGGAAGCATTACATGGCAAAATGTAACATCAACTTACAACAATAGTGCAGGTACATGGGGTGGAACACAGGTAGATATTGGTTGGGAAAACAATGCATACAATGCCATAACTTTTAATTCACCAAATGCTACTTCAGGTTATGCAGTAAACGACATAGTAAAACTATCAGGATCAAATGTATCACCAGGAAGTTCATCAGATGGTTCACAATCATTTGGCAGTGGTAATGATGTATTAGCCTATGTTGCGGCTGTAGGCGGCGGCGGAACAATTACAACATTGACAATAGTTAATGATTCGGCAAGAGTTGGTACACCTCCAGCACTTACTTTAAGTTATTCATTTGGACCTTCAGCATTAACATTCAGTGGTGGTTCGGGTACAGATTTTGCATTCAATATTAATAGAAGTATAGGTGCAAGTGCATCTTACAGTATACAAATTTCAGCTAACGGTACAGGTTACAATACAGCAGATACACTTGTTATAACAGGAAATAAACTTGGTGGTGCAACAACAGCCAATGATTTATATCTGAGAATTGTTTCGGTTGATGGTGCAGGTGGTATCACTGATGTGAGATTAGAAGGCAGTGACGAATCAACACTTGCTGTAGCATACAACGGCTCATCTGTTCAAGGTAAAACAATGACAAATGTTGCAGGTGCAGGAGCAATTTTCGACGTTATAAATAATGGAACAGCATATTCTGTTTCAATAGATACTGCTGGTGAGGATTATTATCAAGGACAAACATTTACTATTGCAGGTACACAGTTAGGCGGAGCATCTCCTACAAATGACGCCACAGTAACAATTGATAGCGTAAACACAACAGGAATTGATGATCAAGGTATAATTGCAACAGCAAGTATTTCTGGTAGTGCTCCAACATTACCAACCAGCTTTACAGGTGTGCCAGGCACTAACGAAGCACATGCAGGTGCAAGTGGAACATTTAACGTAACTAGAACGCAAGGAACATATTCGGTTGCCATTAATGCAAACGGATCAGGATACAAAGTAGGAAATATTATAACAATAGTTGGCACAAACTTAGGTGGTTCAACCACAGCCAACGATGCTACTGTAACAGTTACAGGTGTTGATGGTTCGGGCGGATTAAGTTCTGCAAGTATAACAGGAACTGGAGTTGCAGGTGGTACATTAAATCTTGTTAATGGTATTACACTAACAGATTTTACAACACAAGCAATTAATCAAGGAACTAATATACCATTTGAAGCGTTGGCAACTGTAGAAGTATCGTGGCCATATGCACATGGTATTGTACCAGGTGATACATTCATTGTTGATATCAATTCAGATGATGGCGGAACAAACAATCACCAATTAGCAGGTGGTTCGTTCATGGCAATCACAGTTCCAACTACAAAGAAAATTAGATATAACACAAGAGCTCCTGGTAATATTAAGGAATTTGTTACTGGCACATCAGTTGAAGATAAGGTACAAGGTAACGTTTACATGCGACCTGACTCATTCTTCATACACAGACCATATGACGGTGGTGTGCAGTTAGGAACAGGTGGACCTCAACATGGTGCTCAAGCAATTAGACAGAGTAAAAAATACATTAGATACCAGTCTGGTAAGGGTATCATGTATACAACAGGTGCACTTTTTGCCCCATCCTATGATGTAAGATCCATTACTGCAACTGGCACTGAGATAGGTGCTACACTTACTATCGTGAGTGATGATAATGATCATGGTGCTCAGGTTGGTGGTAGAATAAGAATCATCGGAGTTGAATCAGCAGGATTCAACGGAGAATATGTAGTTAATCAAATTGTTGATGAAAGAACATTAAAAGTACTTTCAACACGTAGACTCGGCGCAACAACAGCCGTACTAGGTTTTGCGGCACAGATGACTGTCGTTGGATGGCATGGTGCTACTGTACGCTCGGGAATCTTTGATGACCAAAATGGAATTTATTGGGAATATGATGGTAGTAATGTAAGTGTTGCTCAAAGAACATCTACAAAACAAATTGCAGGAACGGTTGGAGCATCGCCAGATAGTAACCTTATTACAGGTAACAACACAAGATTTAGAGACCAGCTCAAAGCAGGTGATAGAATTGTTATTAAAGGAATGACACACGTTGTATCAAATGTTGATTCACAAACACAAATTACAATTACTCCAGATTATAGAGGAGTAAATCAAATATATGCGGCTAAGGTAAACCTTATTGCTGACAAAAAAGTACTACAAGAAGAATGGAACTTGGATAGACTAGACGGTACTGGACCAAGTGGATACAATATGGATGTGAGATACATGCAGATGATTGGTATCCAATACAGTTGGTACGGTGCTGGTTTCATTGACTGGATGGTAAGAGGTGCCGATGGTAACTTTGTGTTCTGTCACAGAATGCGTAACTCAAACGTAAACACAGAAGCATTTATGAGATCAGGTAACTTACCTGTGCGTTATGAAGTTACTAATGAAGGAGCATTTGATAGACTAGCAAGTGATATTACTGACACACAAACTACGCTGACACTTGTAGAAAGCAAATTCTTTCCAAGCTCAGGTACTGTGTTTATAGATAACGAGCTTATATCTTATACAGCAAAAGATGATACAACCAGAACACTTTCAGGTTTAACCAGAGGTACTTCATTAACAAACTTCCAAGCAGGTGCAACTAGACAGTATTCAGCAAGTCCGGCAAGTGGACATGCGGCAAGGACTGGTGTCATATTAGTAAGTAATACAATTACTCCACTCATATCACACTGGGGATCAGCGTTTATTACAGACGGAATGTTTGATGAAGATAGAGGTTATATCTTCTCATACACAGAAGCAGGATTGTCAGTTTCTACAACAAGACAAACAGCTTTCTTACTTAGACTAGCACCTAGTGTTAGTAACGCTATTGTTGGAGATTTAGGAGATAGAGAACTTCTTAACAGAGCCCAGTTGCTTATGCAAGGTTTAGAGATCACATCAGATGGTGTTGATCCAACTGACAACACACAAATTGTTACAGGTGGTATCGTTATTGAAGGAATATTAAATCCGCAAAACTATCCACTCAACCCAAGTGACATTGGTTGGCAAGGACTGTCAGGACTAGCCCAAGGTGGTCAGCCTAGCTTTGCACAGGTTGCCTCAGGTGCATCAGTTAACTGGAACTCAGGTGATACTGCAACCTATACAACTGGTGCAGTTATGGCTCAGGTTACTGCAACGGCTCAATTGATGCCATGGTGGTCATTTAGAACAAACAGAAGTTATGCATACTTTACAGCAAATAGTTGGGAAGATGCTAATCTATCAGTTGGTGATGAAGTTAATGCAGACGGTGGAGGTAATGAATACTTTCCATCAGGAACTACAATCCAACAGGTTGTTGACCAAACAATTTATGGACGTTATCTAGTTTACTTTTCTCAGAACTCAAATTCAAACTCTAGTAACGCGGCAACACAGACATTCCAAAAAGGTGGAGACACAGTAAACAGCGTTAGTGCATTGTTCCTTAAAAATGTATGGGACGCAACAGGAGCCAAGTCAGGTACGATTATTGGTAACTCGGGCGGTGCTCCAACTGACCAAAGTGACATCAGTATGCCAGCGGGATCATATGTCACAAATGTTGAAGGACCATTATTATTTGGTAATCAAAGTGGATCAGGTATTGAATACTACAGAGTTACATTTAACAATGCGTATACTGGTACAGTTTCACCAGGAGACTTATTTAACTTTACGTTCCAACAACCTCCGTACGCACAGCCAGGTGAAACAGTATTTTCATTTATTGCACAACCAGGAGAAAGATCAACATTGGATCTCAACCTATTGAAAGAATTGACCAATACTACACTGGGAGGAAGAGGTACTTTTCCAAATGGTCCAGACGTGTTAGCAATCAACGTGTATAAAACTACTGGTGCAACAACAAAAGCGAATATTATTACGAAGTGGGGCGAGGCTCAGGCTTAATTTCCTGATCAGCTTGGCTATCTCCAGGAGCAATCCTGTAATTATCTTCAACAGAATCAGCAGTACTAACTTCAGTTACACTACTTCCTGCCTCCATACAAACTAATTGATGTGGTTGTAAAGGAGGATTATGCCAAGTCATACCTTGCGTTAATTCTTGTTCATAAATCTTAGATGTTTTTGTATCAATCCATCTAAGTAAAAATTTTCCGTTGTTTACAAACCAAGTTTCATCTTTTTCTTTATGGAAATGCAAACTAAATTTAGATCCTACTTTTTCAAATACCATGATTTTGCCACAGTATTTTTCGTTGGTAGCCCAGATTAATTCATAGCCCCAACCTTTTTCTACTTTACCTTCAAGTCTTTCGGTCATTAACAATATCCTTGTAGTATTCTTTTAGTGTAATCCAATGTCTAATTGGTATAGTATTATGTAGCTTGGAATTATCCGCACAAGTATAGTCCTGATATTGGTTTTTTAGATGATCAGGCATGTCAATATATTCTATTTTCGCTCCGGTTTCCTTTGCAACAACCTTTGCGACACTTTCTATGTCTACTGCCTTACCAGTACCTAGGTTATATACACCACTTACGTCTTGATGCATCATCTCTTCCTGTATGCGTACAAGATCATATACACAAACTATGTCTCTTTTATATTTGTCACTGTTCTTAAATAGTTTAATTTTACCCTCTGTTGCCGCTTGTACCTGGAATTTGCTTACCATACTCATCTGATCTTTTTTGTGTCCTTCTCCAGGACCATATACATTAAAATATCTATAGCTTTGGACCAACATATTAAATTTATCTATTCCGGCGTCGAGTAAAAACTTATCAATTAAAAACTTGCTCCAAGCATAAGGTGTTTGAGGATAGCAAGGATCTTCTTCGTTGAAATCTTTATTAGGACCATAAACAGCGGCACTACTCGCTAATTGGATATTTGTTTGATAATTATCACAAATTTGTAGAAGACGCATAGTAAATTCGTAGTTGTGTCTCCAAACCTTGTTGATATCTCTCTCAGTTGTATCTGAAATAGCACCACAATGTACTACCCAATCGTACTGTTCAACAGCAGGTACCACACTTTCTACCCAGTCAAATCCTTCTACATCATGACCTTTTTGTAGCAAATATTGAGACATATGGCTTCCAATAAAGCCTTTGTGTCCAGTGACTAAAATCTTCATTGTGTAATTTTACCTATCGTATTTGTTGTACTTACACCCTCAATGGTCGGAAATATTACAACTTCTGCAAGTTCATGACCAACTACTGTTTGTACTGTGTAATCGCCACCTTTGACTATTACATCAGGTTTGTATGACATAATACTATTTAATGGTGTGTCTTCATCAAACACTACAACCTGATCCACCCACGGTAATGATTCAAGTTGCGATTTACGTTCGTTAACGTCATTAATGGGTCTAGTTTCACCTTTTAAGCGTTTGACACTGGCATCGTTATTAATACCTACAATAAGTTTATCGCCTTGTTTATGTGCAAATTTTAGTAGTTCGAGATGTCCTTTGTGTAGCACATCAAATACTCCGTTTGTCCATACAGTAGTTTTTTTACGTAAATCTTTTTTGGTAATAATACTAGTGCCTCTACGTTCAACTCCCCTAGCCGCGGCATAACAAGCCACTTCACATGCTTCGAAAACATCTTTACCTTGATGTAAAAGATGGGCAATAACAGCCAAAACTATATCACCTGCTCCTGTAACATCGACTATTTGATTTGCTGGTTCTTTGAAATGTTGATATCTACTGTCTTCGCAGAGAACATGCATTCCGTTTGCACCATCGGTCACAACTAACCATTGCCAGTTGTGTTTTCTCATTATATTTGTTGCATCTATTTCGTCAAATTCACCAAACCACTCTTGATATTCTGACATGTTAGGCTTTACTAAAAAAGCTCCATCATAAAAATAATCTTCTTGTTTAGGGTCTACTAAAACTTTACATTTTCTAAATATTTGATTAATTGTGTTAGCTTTAACTGTACCTTTTGCGTAATCGCTTACACAAACTATATCGTCTTGTTGTATATCTTGTAATAAAGAATCAAATGGAGTCTCATTTTCATATGGTGTTTCTCTATCCCATCTTAGGACCTGTTGTCCTCCTTGTCCTACAAATCTAGTTTTTGTTGTAGTTGTAGTTGCATCATTGAACACTTTATTTGTTACATTAGTCTCGTCTAAGATATCTTGCACTATCATACCTTCGTTATCTAAAGCTACACTTCCGTACAAAATAACCTCTTCTTTTTTATTAATATTTCCTATATTATTTGCAAGGTTTCCTGCTCCTCCTATACTGTCTGTGAATGTTTCTTCTTTAAGGACAATGACTGGTGCTTCAGGACTTATCCTTTTGCAATCTCCTTCTATCCATCTATCTAGCATGATATCGCCGTATATTCTTATCATTGCATATCTCTTATGTAATTTGTATTGTCTGGTAAATGCATAGTTTTAAAATCATGTTGTCCTACATGGTATACGTATGCAGTATCTGAAATATCTACATCATTATTAAAGTGTAGTTCTCTTCTACAAATTTTATCTGTAAGTTTTCCAGTGCCAGCTAATACATAACTCCACAAAGGCCACCCCGCACAACCTTCATGTCTAGGAAACATTGTATGATTAGGAACTCTATTTTTACAAACTTCATGCATCGTTCTTACAAAATCAGTCATTGTTTTGCCACTGTCAATGTATTTCCAAAATTCTGTATCATTACGACCACATGTATAATGAGCTACTAAGAAATCTTTTAGTGTATCGTATAAATGTGCATTTTTATTATTATAATCATCTACTTGTCCTACGTTACAAGTTTCATCTCTATCTTTGCCTAAGCATCCAAATACGAAATGTTTCAATTGAAAAATTGTAGTGTGTATACTAGTTGCTTCTAAAGGCTCTGCAAAAGCGGCACATAAGCCTACAGATAATACATTTTTGATCCATAGCCTTTCTTGTCTGCCACTATCAAATTTCAATAATCTTATTGGTTCTATTTTTTTACCTATATTTTGTTCTAATTCTTCTTGTGCTTTTTCAGGAGTAACAAAATCATCACAGAAGACATAGCCACATCCTCTTCTATTTAATGTTGGTATTTGCCAACACCATCCATTTTTTTGTGCCCATGCATTTGTAACAGGTTCAATTTTTTCATCTTCTTCATAAGGTAATAAGAAAGGAAGTGCAGAATTTACAGGTAAATTTTCTTTGTAACTCTTCCATTTACTGCCTACGGCCTTCATTAAAACTTGATTAAATCCACTTGCATCAATGAACATATCTCCTTTTATTGTTGAACCGTTGCTTAATTTTAATTCAGTGACCCAGCCATTTTCAGGATCCTTTACCACATCATCAACTTCACTGTCAATATGTTTTACAGTATTACAAACCTTTTTAAAATATTGTCCAACCTTGTGAGCATCAAAATGATACGCATGATTTCCTTTGTCTTCTACAAAACTATTTCTATTGTGATGAATTTTGTATCCTAGTTCTGTTGAAACATGAAGCATGTCTTGTTCACGATAACCTAAAGCATTTTGAAACACTACATCTACAACATCTCCACTGGTCGGAGAACCATCTATTGGACCGTAGTAATGTGACTTTGTATCCTTGTTCCAACCTATGTGTTTGATACCTAATTTAATAGTAGCATCACATTCACGAATAAAATCCTTTTCTACACAACCAAGGTTCCACATTTCGTTTTGCACTATGTTTGTAAGAGATCCAGTACTTCCTTCTCCTGCACCAATAATGCCAATCTTAGAACTTTCAATTACTGTTACATCGTGTTCTGGTCTAATTTTTGATATCATCAACGCGGCCAACCAGCCAGCTGTGCCGCCACCTACAACAACTACTTTCATTATAGAAATCCTTCTCGCTGTCCTTGAGATGCCTTATACCAGTCCATTCCCATGTTGGTCGATTCAATTGCATTAATATGACTAAGACTAGTTCTCTTTCTGACTTCTTCAGCCCGTAAAAATTCTGTCATTGCAAAATCTAATTGCATTGGATTAACTCTATTCATATCTTTACTTACAGGATAACCCATTTGTATTAACCATAGTTGCCAATTTTGCGGATGAAATAAAGTATTACTAGAAACATCACTGTAAAAAGATCTTTGGGGATCACGTAACCATTCTTCATACCATAAATGTTTTTCTGATTTTACATGCATTTCTTTGACATAATTCCAAAATTTTGTATCCCATTCTGTGTCTGCATAATGACTTCCTACAAAATCTACAGCATCTGAGTACCAATTCATCATTGACATATTATAACTTGCTATAGCTTCTTCATTATAAACATATTGTGGTATTTGTTTTGCAAGTTCTTGTACACCATATGTCATACTTGCTAATCCTGTGCTTTCTAAAGGTTCAATAAATCCTCCGCTTAGGCCTATTGAAACAACATTTTTCTCCCAAAAGTTTTCGCTATAATAAGGTGTCCAGTCAATTAACTTTAGATCTTCTGGTTTGATCCTACCATTCCAATGATCACTAAAATATTGCATTGCAGTATCAGGATCTGTTATGTCTCTATTGAAAACTAATCCGGATCCTATTCTTGATTGTACTGGAATTTTCCATATCCAACCATGGTCAACAGCAGGGCATTTTACGTAAGGTGTACACTCTTTTTCAAAGTCTTCATATGGTACGTGTCCTGCTACAGCAGAGTTAGTAAACAGTCTACCTGTATTAAGTAATTCCTTCTTTTTTTGGCCTTTTAAAAGCGATATAAAGCCCGTACAGTCGAGGTAAAAGTCAGATACATGTGTTGCACCATTCTTAAGATCTAGGCTGGTTATAAAGCCTTTTTCGTCTTTATTTACATTTACAACATCACTCTTAATTGTCTTTACAGTACTTCTACAAATGTTTTGTAATTCAGTAACCAGCTTACCTGCATCTATGTGATATGCAAGTGTTTCAAAACTGTTCATCATATCTACTCGATTATCCATCACAGTTTCATAGCAAGGTAATGCATGTTTGCAGTAATCTAGTTCTTGTTTTTGTGCCCAAATATCATATTGAGTACATTTCATATCAAAATAAGATCTGTTCAGATAGAAAGGATGCCATACTCTACCTTTAGGATTTTTCCAATGTGGAAAGTCAATACCTGCTTTGTATGTTGCATCTACATTTTGAAACCATTGTGGTAAATCTATACCACATTGTCTCAAGTAATGTGGAAAAGTCAGTACAGTTGCTTCTCCTACTCCTATAGGATTACCTATTTCTTTATCTATAACTGTGACCGGCAAGTCCCAAAAATTATTTTGTATATATACAGCGGCCAACCATGCCGCTGAACCACCACCTACTATGGTTATATCTTTAATTCGTTTCATTTTCTAGATATCCTATTAAATCAAAAACTGTTTGTAGTTTTGTTTGATTAGTTTTGTTTTGTAATGTGTTTCTTAATCCCATGTGCAAAGGCTTGGGCCATTTACCAAAACTTACCCAAGCATAGCCGTCATGTTCTTCATTTAGATCAGGTAAAAATTCATCCTTAACTACACAAAGATAAGTGTGAAAATGAAACTTAGAATCTGTGCTTACAAAAGTTTCAAGCGGAATTGTTTTAACTATTTCGGGTAGCTTACCAATTTCTTCTTTTATTTCACGCTGTAATGCTGGCCAGGGAGATTCGTTTTTTCCGTTAGTTCCACCAACTAATCCCCATACATTTTTTTGTTTGCTTTGTGTCCTATGTAATAATAAGAATCTTTTGCTTTTTAGACAATAGAAGAGGGCACCACTACAAATAATTTCTTCACTCATGAAAATATTTACTTAAAAAATGAGTCGCCAAGTGCCTTTTTGATACTCGCCTTCGAATGAAAGTATCCATTCTGAGCCAGTCCATCTATATTGGACACCTGTATTTAGGTTAGTTAAATACTTGGTTGTGGTTCCGGGATCCTCACTAGCATCAAAAACTATATACCATTTAGCACCATCCCATTCAACTACATCATTCTCACCAGCTACAAAATCAGATCCGTCTGTGTTTTTCCATGCATCTGGGCCATCATATGGATCTTGACTACTTCCGTCTGAAGGATCTTGACCATAAGTCATTAATCCACCAACGTTTGTACTAGTATTAATTGCACCTAATAATAATAATCTTAACCCGGCAGTTTTTGCAGTTGCAGGATTAAATTTTAAAGGATCAACAATATAATCAACAGATCCTGTGTTGTTACGTCCGCTTGGTGAATTCAAATCAGTGTTTGTAGGAATAGTATCAGCATCATATGTAAGAATTAATTTACTTCTGTCTAATTCATTGATTGCTACACTGGCATTGACACTAATACTTCCTGTTTCTCCTTCAAGTAATTTTCTTTTTAGTTGTATTTGAGATAACCCAGTCCTAAAATTTCCAGGTAATGCTTCTGTAATGACGTCCCACTGAATGCTTCCTACAATACCTCTATCAACAATTTGTGCAATGTTATTCATTACAAGTATATCATAGTCTTTGTAAGTTGTTGCACCTGCGGCTATACCCATTGTTACAGTTCTGTCATTTGCTTTGTCCATTTTAGGATGAGTTTGTTCAGCATCTGAATAAGCCATTAGTTGCGGTGTGCTATTACCTAAGTCTATAGTTCCTTTTGATTCATCAAAAATACTCATCACAACACTTGTTATTACACCTAATTTTTTTACTTTGGAAGGTAAATTCAAATAAATTGGCGTAGTAAAACTCAGCTGTCCTATGTCTATTTCAGACTCTGTACCAATAGGAATTGTTCTGCTACTAAAACTTACAGAAGTCAATTCAACAACAGATAAACTACTCCAATCTACGTAATTGTCTGTTGTTTGAATCTCCAAACTAGGATTAAACAGCATTAATATCTGTTCCATAATTTGTAATTTTTGTTCTGTGTTAGTGCTCCATATATCAACATTTATATTAAGTGTATATGGACTAGGCATAATTCTTTCTACAGTATAATTTTTTCCTTGTGTATTAAGATATTCTTTATTTGAACTATCATATGCACGTTCTCTAAGATGAACTTTGTGTACAAACGAAGAATCAGCAGTCCTTGTTCTATCTTGTTCCAAGCCAGTTATATAAACTGCCATTCTAGGAGCAGATGGAATTTTATTTTCACTGTTATCTCTCAATATGTGTCCTACTTGTCTAGTGATGTCACCATACATGACAGGAATTTGAGTCAGTTTTCCTTCTCCATCTTTGTAAGAAAAATTACTAAACAATCTAATTAATTGCGTAATATATCTTCTAATTTGTCCATCGTAAAAATGTTGCATTAATTATCTGCCTTTGGTTTAAGTGCTTGTGATAAACTTTGTCTTTCTGTTACAGTTTCACCAGCAATTTGATTGGTTGCTGTGTTGTTTATAAATCCAGATTTAAATGTATTTCTTGTATCAGTATTAGTCATAGTCATTCTCACTGCGTCTTCCATCTTAACCCATCTTGTTCCATCATATCTAAATAATCTATTTGGTAATAAGTCTGTACGTAAAAAGTAATCGCCTTTGGCTTGTGTAGTAGGAAAACTTATTCCAGTACCAAATGATTCTCCATTTGGTGGTATTCCGTCTCCTATCAAATAACCATCATATCCTGATCTATCTGGTGTCTGGTTAATTCTATCTGCTAATTCATTTTGTGTACTTGCATCTAAACTTGTTATATCAGTAGTAACCAGCTCTGTTTGCCCTCTTTCATCTGTTTGCAACGTATAAAGATTTGTTGTATCATATCCTGATTTGGCTGTGTCAGCTTCTGCTTGTTGTAACACAGCATTGTTAACTTGCATCTCTGTTTCATATGTAGATAACACATCTCTAAGAGTCTGTGAAGAACCTTCTTCTGTAGGTAAATCTAGTATGTCCTTGAACTCCTGCGAGTCAACAATTTGTTTCATTTTTACCCTATACAAATGCGGATACCAACTTTGTGAAAATCCTTCACTTGCACGATTTACATCTTCAACAACATAAAATCTTTTCAGTGCAACACTAAAATCATTTAGTGCATATTCATCTTTTAGGTGTGGTATTTCTATAACATCACCTGGCATTATTTTTCTACCTAATGTTTTTACACTATAATTAATAGGTATAGTCATAAAAACTACATCATTTTGTAAGAACAATCCAAACTGACTCATATCAAAGTCTACGTCTGAAACATTGTATATTCCCCGCATAACATAGATGTCAGGATCATATTTTCTATCTCTGTTTTCTAGAAACAGCATGTCTTGTATATTGGTTTCTTTTACTGCATCGTATCTAGGCTTATCAGAAGTGGCATCTGCTAGATCCGGATTTTTAGGACCTAGGTATTTGTGAACGTGGACATCTGTACCACCAACTGTGAACATTTCAGTTATGGTTTTGTCTAGGAATTCGTAGTCTTTTCCCTTTTCGGGTTTATATAAGCTCAGTCTTGGCATAACGTAAGTATTTATCTACGCATAAATACTGTAGTCGGAGAACGTGTATGGCAACCAATATTAAAACAAAAAAACAAGAAGTTTTCAAGTATGTAGAGCTCAATCTAGGTGGAGGCATGGTAGATGTGGAGTTAGACCCAGATCATTATGAAACTGCACTAGGAGCCGCTCTAGCAAAATTTAGACAAAGATCGGACAATTCGGTTGAAGAATCTTATATGTTCTTACCAACAGTAATTGATCAAAATGAGTATACATTACCTACAGAAGTTGTAGAGGTAAGAAAATTATTTAGAAGAAGTATAGGATCAAGAACCGGTGGAGGTGACGGAGGTACATTATTTGAGCCTTTTAATCTTGCTTACACAAACACTTATCTTTTAGCTAGTTCAAATATGGGCGGACTTGCAACGTATAATGCATTTGCTGGATATCAAGAACTTGTAGGACGAATGTTTGGGTCATTTATAGAATTTAAATGGAATACTACAAGTAAAAAATTAACATTGTTACAACGTCCAAGAGCCGAAGAAGATATACTATTATATGTTTACAACTATAGACCAGATTTTGAACTTTTAGACGACTATCTTGCAAAACAATGGATAAAGGATTATACACTTGCAAAGTGTAAATTTATGCTAGGAGAAGCTAGGTCCAAATTTGCAACTATAGCCGGTCCGCAAGGTGGATCTGCATTAAACGGTGATGCTTTAAAGGCTGAAGCTATTGCTGAAATTGAAAAGTTAGAAACTGATGTATCAACACAAGTTGGTGGTGGCGTAGGATACGGGTTCACAATCGGTTAAAAAATCACTTGACAACCTTTGTATAATATCCTATAATAATTACATTATACAAGGATGAACTATGATTATCGGTATATGCGGGTTAATTGGTAGTGGCAAAGGTACTGTTGCTGACGTACTAGTTGACGAACATAAATTTACAAAAATATCATTTGCAGATAAGCTGAAAGATGCAGTATCTGTACTATTTGGCTGGGATAGAGATATGCTAGAAGGAGATACATCTGAGAGCAGATATTGGCGCGAACAAGAAGACAGTTTTTGGACTAAAGAAACAGGTCGTAAGGTGACTCCTAGATCTGTATTACAAGAGTTTGGAACTGATTGTATGCGTAATGGATTTTTTGATGGAGTATGGGTAAGTTTTGTAAAGAAAGAAATAATTGAAAATCCAGACAAAAATT
>CEOK01096569.1_pt1 | contig 29707 bp, 25 predicted proteins | sample 427001 | NCBI WGS metagenome assembly CEOK01 (sample SAMEA2591108, study PRJEB7988) | marine metagenome | isolation source: saline water (ENVO:00002010), including | reverse complement strand
GCAAGAAGCTCAACAATCACACCTGCCTCCGGGGAAGGGACCTCTGTATCAACTTTATCCGTCGCAATCTCTAGAAGGGTCTCATCAACTTCTACGGAATCCCCAGCAGCTTTGGACCAACCAATCACTTCCCCTTCCATCACAGATTCGCCCATTTGGGGCATCATGATCTCAATTTTTGCCATGTTTTTTTACTCGATTAGACTTGTGGGTTCTACGTGTGATCCCATCCGACTCACGTATTGTATAAAATATGTGTACTAGCATGTGAAGATTTGCTCCAAATCCCTCAAACCAGCATAGATCAAAAGTTCTCATTATTTGATATACTATCAAATATGTGCTATTGGTGTGTAATGGTAGGTGCATTCTTACGTCAAATGACTTGCGCCAAATGAACCCGAAAGACCCAGAACTCCACCCCAAAGACGAAACCACGAATCAAACTCTTTAATACCACCTTATGAAGAACTGGATTTATTTTATTGCACTCACATGGTTTTTCACGCTATTTTTACCTTGGTGGAGTCTTATTCTTTCTGGACTCATTATTGGCTTGTGGCGTCAACCCTCGTGGGTGTTTCCTCTGGGGTTGTCTGTTGGATTCATTGTCTGGACTGGACAAAGCATGCTTACGGCCGTACAAAATGATTTTATACTAAGTGAAAGACTCTCTTTGTTGTTTGCAGGCATGGACACGCCTTGGGTATCGCTTGTGATGGCTGGACTCATCGGTGGATTGTTGACAGCAAGCTCCGCGTGGTTTGGCAAAGAATTACGAGTCAGGATTGCCTCATAATCCTGTTTCTTATTGAGTTTGTCCGTTGAATAGTTTCGCAGGTTTGTGTAAATTTGATTTTATGCAAAGCTACAAGCGACCGACTTTCAGATCGATCACTTTCCCATCCGACGCGGGTTCCGTAGTCGGATTTTTTTTGAGCTTTTTTAGATCCACTTCAAGCAAGAACTTCTCCTTGCTCGCCCCTCTGACCCTCAACTCTTCGCATCGACATGAATAACACCCCGAAACTCTATTCGGCTAGGCTCGCTCTGTCAGACGGCCTCATTTTTTATGGACACGCCATTGGTGTTCCTGGCACCGTAGGAGGTGAATGCTGTTTCAACACGAGTATGACAGGATATCAAGAGATCTTTACAGACCCCAGTTATTACGGGCAACTCATGGTCATGACGTATCCTCACATTGGAAACTATGGCACAGCTGCCGAAGATGATGAGGCAAGCAACGTGATGATCTCGGGATTAATTATTCGGTCGTTCACAGAGCGATATAGCAACCCGTCAGCAGATGCCAGTTTGCGGGACTACATGGAAACTCATCAACTCACGGGTATTCAAGGGATCGACACGCGTCAACTAGTGAAACATATTCGCGAGAAAGGGGTCATGAACGCAGTGATCTCGACCGAGGACGTTTCGGATGAAGAACTCGTCAAAAAGGCCAAAGAGTGGCCTTTGATGGCGGGCCTTGAGCTTTCACAACATGTAACGCGCCAAGAGGCACAATCTTTTCCAGCCGAAGGTGAGTCCAACTACAAAGTAGCGGTGATGGATTATGGCGTCAAGAAAACGATCCTTGAGCAACTCCGTTCCAGAGGCTGTTCTCTACGCGTATTCCCAGCACAAACTCCACTAGAAGGGGTAAAGGAGTGGGGGCCTGATGGAGTCTTTTTGAGTAATGGGCCGGGTGACCCCAACGCAACGGCACCGTTTGCAGCACCCATTATGGAGTGGGCCAAAAAAGAGAAAAAGCCCCTGTTTGGTATTTGCCTTGGACACCAGTTAATGGCTTTATCAGAAGGTTGTTCTGTGGATAAGATGTTTGTGGGACATCGGGGTGCCAACCAGCCGGTACAAAATCTTTCCACAAAGCTTGTCGAAATCACGACGCAAAATCATGGGTTTGCTGTCAAAGAAGATGAGCACATTGAACGGGTAGCCACCGTCACACACAAAAACTTAAACGATGGATCCATTGAAGGACTGCGCTTCAAAGAGTTCACTGGATTTTGCATTCAGTACCACCCTGAAGCCTCACCAGGTCCCCATGACAGTCGATATCTATTTGACGAATTTGTCAAAGATCTCGCCGCATCAAACGCCTCCGTTGCATCTAATTCCTCCAATTAATTGAGCCTCCAATCTCCTCCATTCCATGCCAAAACGCGACGATATCCATAAGATTCTGATCATAGGCTCTGGTCCTATTGTGATCGGTCAAGCCTGTGAGTTTGATTATTCTGGCACCCAAGCTTGCAAGTCTCTTCGAGAAGAAGGCTACAAAGTTGTGCTAATTAATAGTAATCCTGCCACTATCATGACCGATCCCATGATGGCTGATGCGATCTATTTGAAACCGCTGACATCCGCGTCCATCAAAGAGATTGTCGAAAAAGAACGCCCAGATGCCGTATTGCCAACCATGGGTGGGCAAACTGCCCTCAACCTCGCTCGTGAGCTATACCTAGATGGATACTGGGAAAAAGAAAATATTACGGTCATTGGGGTGGATATGGACGCGGTGAATATCACAGAAGACCGAAAGTTATTTCGCAACTTGATGGAAGAGATCGGCATCACGCAGTGCCGCAGCCGCACCGCCGAGTCCCTGCTCGACGCCAAAGAGATCGTCGAAGAACTTGGCGGCCTCCCCATCGTGATCCGCCCTTCGTTTACCCTCGGCGGCACCGGCGGCGGCATCGTCTGGACAGCCGACGAGCTCGAGCGAAAGGTGCTGCGCGGCCTCGAGCTGAGCCCAGTGCATCAGGTCTTGATCGAAGAATCGATTGTGGGGTGGAAGGAGTATGAGCTCGAGCTGCTGCGGGATGCGAACGATAACGTGGTGATTATCTGCTCTATCGAAAATGTGGACCCTATGGGCGTTCATACGGGTGATTCGGTCACCGTCGCTCCGACCCAAACCTTGCCAGACAAAACGTACCAACGACTTCGTGATGCCGCCATCAAAATGATGCGATCGATTGGCACCTTTGCCGGAGGGTGTAATGTCCAGTTTGCCGTAAGTCCAGATAATGAAACTCTTGTGGCGATTGAAATTAACCCGAGGGTAAGTCGCTCTTCGGCATTAGCGTCCAAAGCAACGGGGTATCCCATTGCAAAGATTGCCACAAAATTAGCCATAGGGTACACACTTGATGAGCTCCCTAATCCTATTACCGGAGTTTCTTCGGCTTGTTTTGAGCCTTCTATCGATTATGTGGTCGTCAAGTCGCCCCGTTTCAACTTTGATAAGTTCCCAGGGGTGGATGAAACCCTTTCCACACAAATGAAAGCCGTCGGTGAGGCGATGGCCATCGGTCGCACCTTCACCGAAGCACTCAACAAGGCGTGGCAGTCCCTAGAAATTGGTCGGGGTGGACTGGGTGCTGATGGATATGAAGAGCTTGACCCGCGTGAGGTATCTCATCGACTCAAACATCCCTATTGGGATCGCACCCTTCAAATTCGTAATGCCTTCAAATTGGGTGCCTCTGTGGAAGAGATCCAGGATATTACCCAGTTTGATCCCTGGTTTATTTCACAAATCCAGCTTTTGGTGACCCTTGAGAATCAGGCTGAAGGAAAGACACTCGAGACCATACCCTATGATGAGCTCCTGGAGCTGAAGCGACATGGGTTTTCGGACGTCCAGGTTGCGTGGTTATTAAGCCAAGGGGGTGATGTGGTTACCGAGGACCAGGTGCGTGAAAAGCGCAAAGCGGAACGGATGACCCCTGTATTTAAAATGGTCGACACGTGTGCAGGGGAGTTCCCCGCACAAACACCGTATTACTACTCAACCTATGAGGGGGAAAACGAGAGTGTCAAAACCGATCGAGAGAAAGTGGTGATCCTTGGCAGTGGCCCCAACCGTATTGGTCAAGGGATTGAGTTTGATTATTCCTGCGTCCATGCTGTATTAGCCGCCAAGGAGATGGGCTACGAAGCCATTATGATTAACTGCAATCCCGAAACCGTTTCCACCGATTTTGACGTAGCAGATAAGCTCTATTTTGAGCCCATTTACTGGGAACGAGTGATGGATATTATCGACTTTGAGCAGCCCAAGGGGGTGATTCTTCAGGTGGGTGGTCAAACAGCCCTAAAACTTGGGAAACGATTCAAAGAAGCGGGAATACACATTTTTGGCACCGAGTTTGAATGGATAGACTTTGCAGAGGATCGCGGCGAATTCACCAAATTTTTGACTCAACTCGACATCCCTTTCCCCAAATTTGGGGCCGCACGATCGGTAGATGACGCTCTGGCGATTGCCGATGAGATTGGGTATCCCGTGTTAATTCGACCAAGTTATGTACTAGGGGGTCAAGGGATGCGCATTGCGGTGAAGGAGGAGGAGCTACGTAAGTATGTGGAGACCATCCTGAAAACCCATCCCGAAAATGACTTCTTGATTGACCGATATCTAGAGCAAGCCATTGAGGTTGATTTTGATTCTGTTTTTGATGGCGAGGAGCTTCATGAAAGTGGCATCATGCAGCACATTGAGCCTGCTGGGGTTCACTCGGGGGATTCAACAGCAGTGATTCCGACCTACACCTTGAGTGATCAAGTCTTGGCAACGTTGCGCGATTATCAAAAACGGATTGCCAAAGCGATGAATATTATTGGGTTTCTAAATGTGCAGTACGCGGTCAAAGGGGAAGATGTCTATGTTCTTGAGGCAAATCCGCGCTCTACTCGCACCATCCCATTCCTAGCCAAAGCACATGATCGTCCTGAAGCGATGGTGGGTGTCAAAGTGATGTTAGGGGCTAAGCTCAATGAGTTTGATCTAGAGTCTAAGCTTGAGGGTTGGGCCATCAAAGAGCCTGTATTCCCATTCGATAAGTTTCCAGAGGTGAAAAAAGAGCTAGGTCCAGAAATGAAATCCACTGGTGAAAGCATCTATTTTATGGATAACTTTGACGATGAGCACTTCCGGAAGCCCTACGAGTTCAAGAATCTCTATTTGAGTAAGTAATCGTTGGCCTGGGGGGTGTTCGGGAAGTTTGAAACCCGATTCACATGTCCACAAACCCACGTCATATACTGGTGTTGTTTGGCGCACCCTCACCCGAACACGAGGTGTCGATCCTTACAGGGTTACAAGTAGGGCACGCACTTCTTGAACGACATCCTCACGTCTCGCTTGGGTATGTAGATAAGGCTGGACAACTTTGGACAGGAGATCCCTTGTGGCAAGTGAAGAGTTATACAGGAAAGAGCCTCCCCTCGGCATGTAGCCAAGCACGGCTTCGCAAGGACCCCATCAAAGGTGCTGTACTTGTCCAAGAGAGGGCAAAAAGGGGACTTTTTGGAAGCATTGGGCATGAAGTTGTACTCGATGTTGCTGTTTTGGCTTTTCATGGCGGCGATGGTGAAGGAGGGGCGTGGCAAGGGTACCTCGAATCGCTAGGAATCCCCTTTGTGGGTTCTGGCTCCATGAGCGCTGCACTTGCCCAAGATAAGTCGATGGCTCGCCCGGTCCTTCCGGTTCAGGGGCACAAAATCGCTGTCGCCGATGCTTTGACACTTCAGGAACAAGCATGGGTCAACAATCCTGATGGGTGGGTAAAAAAGATTGCCAAACTTGGGAAAGAGGTGATTCTCAAGCCTGCACGATTGGGCAGTAGCATTGGAGTAGAGCGTGTGTCAACCAAACCCGCGGATTTGAGAAACGCCATCGAGCGTGGGTTTCAGTATGACGATAGGCTTGTGTTTGAAGAGCTTGTCTCCCCCATGATCGAAATTAACTGCTCCGTTCGAAAACGCCCCGATGGGTCCTATCAAGCCTCTGCTTGTGAACAACCCGTAGCCTCAGAAGGTGCCTTGAGTTTTGAGGATAAATACATGAATCAATCCCAGGGGAAAGCAGGAACAAAAATGGGCTCCAAAGCTGGGTCATTTGGGCAGAAAGGTAACCTTTCGGGTCCCTCGCAAGAAGGAGCAAAAGCAGGAATGGGTGCAGGACTGGACGGCCAAGGGATGGCCTCCTTGAAGCGGTTGTTGCCAGCCCCAATCGAGGATGTTTGGACTCAACGCATTCAAGATGCTGCCGTTACGCTTGCAGAAGCGTTTCAAACCTCAGGGGTCGTCCGTTTTGATTTTATGGTCAAAACCTCAAAACAGGGTGCGCTCAAAGAGCTCTACTTTAATGAGTGCAATACCATTCCAGGGTCTCTTTCGTTTTATCTATGGCAAGAATCAGGGGTAACCTTCCCTGATTTACTAGACGAAGCCATAGAGGTGGCCAAACAAGAGATGGCTACACGAATTGGGCGACAAAAACCCTTTGAGTCGAACCTCTTGAAACAATATGTTGGGTCATGAGTGAATCGATCACACTTACACTATTCGCCAAGCAAAGCCGTGCCAACTTTTGTGAGGTACTCCTCACATTTTTGGAGTGGACCCAAGCTCATGGTGTGAGGGTTCAAACCCATATCCCATTGTCAAGCTTCTCTGTTATGGATTCACAGATGGAGAGGGCGCTCACCAAAGCGTATGAATCGGTCACCATCAAAGACAGTCCCGAAGATGCTTTGAGTGAGGCCAGCCTAGTCTGTACCATTGGTGGGGATGGCACCATGTTGATGGCCGCCCATTGGGTACGGGGTTCAGGGATTCCGATTGTGGGAATTCATGCTGGAAATCTCGGGTTTTTAGCACATATTCAAGCCAAAGATCTGGACACCGCTCTTCCGCAAGTGATTCAAGGGAAAGCTCGTCGAGATCGTCGCTATTTTTTGGAGGCTGCTTTACCCGATGGAGAGACCGCCTACGCCTTGAACGAGTTTTCGTTCACCAAAAAAGATCGCATCAATCTGATTGAGATCTCTGCCTCGTATGGAGGACGCCATGTCAATGACTATTGGGCTGATGGCTTACTCATTGCATCACCCACGGGATCAACAGCATACAATCTCTCTGCAGGAGGGCCCATTGTCTATCCAGGTACACCTGTGATGGTGGTGACCCCAATCAATCCTCACACGCTTACCACACGCCCCTTGGTCTTGCCTTCTGACACTGTATTGGAGCTTAAAGTCCACGAGGAGCCCAATCAGTTGCTATTTTCCTATGATGGAGTACGTGAATCTCGTACTTTTGATTCGTCCATTTTTCGGGTAAAACAATCCGATCAGTGGGTAGAATTTCTCCGATTAGAGGATGACGATTATTTCGAGAATCTTCGGGACAAACTCATGTGGGGAAAGGATCTTCGTAATCGATAAGTCATAACCAAAACAAGACTCATGAAAGTAACCGTTGTTGGAGCAGGTGGAAATGTAGGATCCACTGTCGCACTTACCCTAGCACAGCGAGACATCGCAAAAGAGATTGTCCTTGTAGACATCGAACGTCGAGTGGATGACAAGACCTTTTACCCTTCCAAGGGGCGCGCCTTAGACCAGTGGGAGTCTTCCCCGATCCATTTGTTTGATACCTATACCCATGGAACGACCGATTATGCGGACACCGCAGGATCAGATGTGTGTGTTATTACCGCAGGAGTTCCTCGCAAGCCAGGCATGAGTCGCGATGATTTACTCTCGATCAATGCCAAGATTGTCAGCTCTGTGACCAAAGAGCTTGTGAAGCACTCGCCTAACACGGTCATTGTGGTGGTCTCAAACCCGCTAGACGTCATGACCTATGTCTCCTATGTGAATAGCGGCCTTGATAGCAACCGTGTAGTGGGTATGGCTGGAATTTTGGACACTGCTCGATACCGTTCGTTTATTGCTGAAGAATTAAGTGTATCACCAAAGGATATTCAGGCTCTTTTGATGGGAGGGCATGGTGACACCATGGTCCCACTACCCCGATACACGACCGTAGCGGGGATTCCCGTGACTCAACTTATTGACTCTGACAAGCTAGACGCGATTGTAGAGCGCACCAAAAAAGGAGGAGGTGAAATTGTAGGGTTAATGGGCACCTCAGCATGGTATGCTCCAGGGGCGGCAGCAGCGCAAATGGTTGAAGCCATTTTGCTCGATCAAAATCGAATTTTCCCTTGCTGTGCGATGTTAAAAGGGGAATATGGAGTGAATGATCTCTACGTCGGTGTTCCTGTGAAGCTTGGGCATGGTGGCATCAAAGAAATTCTTGAAGTCGAGCTTGATGATCAAGAAAAAGGCTTGCTAGACGAATCCGTCGAGCATGTGAAGCGCGTGATGAGTGACTTTGAGTCACTTAACACGTCGTCTTAACCGTAAACGTAAAGCTTAGGCCTTACTACTTGCACATAGACCTCATCTCTCGAGATGGGGTCTTTTTTTATGCTCAAACGATAATGCCTTGGTCTGTTTTCTGTCCCAAACCCACCCTGTCGCGAGCAAGAGAGCTGAGACACCGATTGCAAGCCCAAAGCGCCAAGCACCGGTTGGGTCTTCAAAACGTTGTCCAAGCCATTCAGACTGAATGGACAAAGGGACGATGAAAGCACAACACAAGATTCCTATCCCCAACCACCAGGGTGTAGGGATTGGATAGTGTGCGTGACTCCGAATGGATAATATCGTCGCCATCACACCATAGCTACATACAGTAGCAATGGCTGAGCCCATCATCCCTAGGATAGGAACAAGAATTGCATTCATCATGAGCGTCACGCCGGCACCCGTCACCGTTATCCATCCCAGGGTTCGAGAAGAGCCATTCAGATAGATACCCACGGAGCTGTAGATGTACCATCCATACAAAGCATACGCGAGAAGTAACCAGGGAACCACGTCCAGGGCGGGGAGATACGCTGCATCTAGAAGGGAGATATCCGTGCCGGGAAGTTGGATCATCGCGATGCCTGACGCAAAGCTTCCTACCCACAAAATGACCAAACCACTTAACAGCGATAACCCCACAAAGGCTCGGGCAAAGAGTGTTTGTGCTCCCTCTTGGTCACCATTACGCATAAAAAAGGGTTGCCATGCAAGGCGAAACATTTGGACCACGAGCAACATAAACACCGATAATTTATAGACGCCATTATACAATCCCGCCACAGCATCGGGACTCATCCCGGCGCCGTAAAGCCTCTCCACATCGGCAAGAGACATGTTGGTGAGGAAAAATCGGTCCACCATTTCATTGAGTATGTGGGCTAAGCCTGCTGGGATCAAAGGCCACCCAAAGGCAAACGCTTTACGCGCCCAAGCCGCATCCCATTCCCCCTGAGAAAAGGTGGTCCACGTGACGATCCAAGCGCCGATGGCCACCATGGTTGACGCAATCGCATTACTCACAAAGACAGCCTCGACACCCATGCCCTGACCCCAAAGTAGCCATACATTCAGACCTACATTGAGCACCACATGGATCATACGTAAGGATGCGAAGACTAACGGGCGTTGGGCCACGCGCAATTCCGCCATCGGCAGAACCACCATGGTATCCATCCATAAAATGATGGCAATGGAGGCAAAGATGATAGGCGTCACACCCTCAGGAATTCTCAATCCATGCGCAAGGAGATCCTGCATCCCAAATAGAGTAGCTCCCAGCGTTGTCGCCACACCTAGTAGAATCCATTGCCCCGATCGAAACACCTTCACAGCCTCGCTACGGTCCTTGGAATACTTGATATAGGCTGATTCCATGCCTAGCGAAAATGCAACTTGGGAAAAGGCAATCATGGCATACACAAGCCCAATCGTGATATAAGACTCCGGTGCAAAAACGTTGGTATGTACCGGGACTAATAAATAGTTAACAAATCGAGCGAGTACCGCACCCAATCCATAGAGAAGAGAGTCTGAAAGAAGAGACCGTAGCGTGAGGCCAGGCTTCTTCATGGAATTAGGCGCCTGAGAAGCCTGAGAGTCCACGCTCCAGCGCTAAGGCAACGGCAGCTTCGACCCCAAGGACATAACTGAGCGCACCAAAACCGGCAATAGAGCCCTCCATCGCTGCCCCCACAACACTTACATGACGCATCTCCTCACGTTTGGCAAGATTGGAAAGATGGACTTCAATTTTTGGGATTCTCACAAGCTCCAGTGCGTCATGAATCGCCACAGAGGAATGGGTGTATCCTCCAAAATTGGCTACGATTGCATCTATATGTTGAGCTTCGGCAGATTGAATGGCATCGATCAACGCTCCTTCATGGTTGGACTGCAACCATTCAAACGTGTGATCTGGAAAACGGTGTTTGAGGTGCTCCTCGATTTCAGCGAGAGATTGGCCTCCATAATGGGACGCCTCCCGAGATTCAAGAAGATTTAGATTGGGCCCGTTGAGTACAAGAATATGCATAAGCTTACAGTTAGAGCATTGAGCATTGTGCCGCGATCTCCGCCAATTCATCTTGGCTCGCAGCAACGCCTAGCGAAAGGCTCATCGATTGGCCTACTTGGTAGATCGGAATAAGGTGAATATGGGCATGAGGCACCTCCATACCTTCAATAACTAGACCCACTCGAATAGGTTTGAGGGTGTGCTCAAGGTGTTGAGCAACAGTTTTGGCAAAAAGCATGGTATCTGAGAGCAAGTCTGGCGGGAGATCGGTCCATTTGTCAATTTCTTGTTTGGGCACAATCAATGTGTGCCCTTTGGCCACAGGACGAATATCCAAAAACGCGACATGAGCGTCGTTTTCAGCGATTTTATAGCTAGGAATCTCTCCCTGAATAATATGTGTAAAGATGGATGGCATGCGATTTAAAGCAAAAGGGACCGAAGAATATTCTTCATTATAGTCGAAAATGACCCTCAAAATAAAGCTTATTTCATTTTTACGGTCTTATGAATTGATTTTCATGGATAAATCAGTGTATTTTCGATGTTTTCCAAGAATTAGATTGCCGAGAACCGGTAGCTCAGCTGGTAGAGCAACTGGCTTTTAACCAGTTGGTCGTGGGTTCGAGCCCCACCCGGTTCACGTTTAAAGAATCTCTCTTGATTAACCTCTGTCGCTTGAACACGGCAGGGGTTATTTTTTTTAAGCCCCTTTTCCGTCGTACTTTCATCAAGTATCAACTTCATGTTAATGCAGTTATGGCGGACATCTCCTCTGTTGTGAATCCTCTTCGTTGGAATCTAAAACGGTTACTCTGGGTACTGCTTGCGGGAGCACTCCTTTGGTTCCTTTTTTTTGACACCTACAGCGTTTGGTCGCGACTACAATATGCTCAAGAGCGCAAGGTACTTGAAGAGGATATTGAACGTTTATCAGTACAGTTAGAAGCGTTAGAAGAACAAATTGAACGGCTAGAATCAGATCCAGACCTGCTAGAAAGGATTGCTAGAGAAGAATATGGGATGAAAAAGCCTGGCGAGGTGATTTATCGCACAGAGGAGACACCCCCATCATCGCAAAACAGTCCTAATGTAGAGACCCGTAACCCATGAGGCCCATATGATTGCAATTGGCATTGATTTAGGTGGGACCAATATCAAAGGCGCCCTTGTCAAACAAGGCGAAGGAATCCTTGAGCAGCTCAGCATCCCAACTGAAGCAGACCAAGGAAGAGATCACGTACTTGATCGTGTCGCAACCTTGGTCCATGAATTATCCCAAAAAACAGACCTCGACGTGCAAGCTGTAGGCATCGGGGTTCCCGGAATGGTGAACCGAGCGGGGGATGTGGTAAGTTACCCACCCAACTTTCCTGGGTGGAAAGAAGAGCCTGTCCCAGCACTTCTGGAAGAACGCGTACATCTTCCCTGCTTTATGGGTAATGACGCAAACTTAGCCGCGCTAGGGTGTGCAAGATTTGGAGTCGGGTTAGGCTACGATGACTTCATTATGATCACACTCGGCACGGGTGTTGGCGGTGGCATTATCATGGATCGACATCTTTATGTTGGGCCTCATGGATCGGCGGCGGAGTTGGGTCATATCATCATTAATTATCATGGGCCTCTATCCAATAGCAATACCCGGGGCGGAATCGAGGCCTACCTAGGGCAACGTTTTTTGAGTCGATTTGCAGCCGATTTGATTCGCCAACATCCCGAAAATCCTCTTCAAAAATACGCTCCAAATGATTTTGAAGGACTGGATCCGTTGGCACTTTACGAGGAAGCAGTTCGGGGGAATGTCCTGGCGATTGATATTCTGAAACAATCGGGTGAGAAATTAGGCTACGCTATCGTGAACTATATTCATGTGTTGGATATCCGTACGATTATCGTGAGTGGTGGTGTGGCTCGAGCAGGGGATTATTTGTTAGATCCAGCGCGCGACACAGCCCGAAAATACCTCATGCCTCCCTTTAGAGATGGCTTTGAGATCTTGTATGAACCGTTAAGCAACGAGGCCGCCATGCTTGGAGCAGCTAGCTTAGCTATGGAGTCATGCGATTGAGCAGACGCCTTTTGGGGTGTGTTGCCGTATGGGCAGGGTTGTGTATTTGCGTACTTCCTGACCACGTAAGCGCTCAGCAAGGAAAAAATCCGCCACAAAGCATCATGCCAGGAATGTATGGCCAAGCAAATCCACCCAACCCGCAACTAGGGCAGCAACGAAGTACCATTGAGGGGATAAAACCGATCTTGAGCTTCGATGCGCGTGATTCCTTGATTTTGACGCTTAGCGATTCCACACGCATCGGCACATTATTTGGCCAAGCCAATGCAAATCATGAGAAAGGATTGCTCACTGCAGGCCAAGTCTCCCTTTACCTCCACAAAGATGAGTTAGAAGCCACGCCCGGAGCGGATTCCACGGTCGAAGCAATTCCGTTGCTGCGCCGCCCCAATGATCAACAAGAGCTTCAGAGTCGCCGTATTTTGTTTAATGTGGAATCAGGCAAGGGCAAGTTTGAAGCTGCCGAGATCCAAGTTCAGCAAGGAACCTTGCAAGGGGAGGCCATTAAAAACATTAGTGAGAGTGTTATTTTTATTGAGGATGGCCGATACTCAACTTGTCCTCCCAATCACATGACCTACTATATCCGTGCAAACCGACTCAAAGTAGTTGACCAGGAAGAGATCTTCTTTACGAATGCTCGGCTCTTTGTCTTGGATATCCCCTACCCATTGCCCATCCCGTTTGGCTACATTCCTGCGGGTCCAGAATCGCGACGTTCCGGGTTATTGCAGCCCACCTTTGTGGTTCAAAACTCATCGCGACGTGGATTAGGGCTCCAACAAGTAGGGTGGTTTCAGGTGTTTAATGAGTACCTCACGGGTCAATTATCTGGAGACGTCTACACATCAGGCACCTATTTTTTACAAGGTCAAGCTCAAGCCACCGTCACCGACAAGTTTAGCAGTAATCTCACCCTAGGGTACTCGAGGGAACAAGGAATGGAGCCAACTGACCCAGGATTCGCCGAGAATGTCAGTAGGCGGATTTCGCTCACGCATCGACAGACGATTTCTCCCTATTCTAGTGTCAATGCAGCGATTAACTTCGCAAGTTCCAATTATTTTCAGCGTAATTCCTACAATATTGACGAGAGAGCTTCGACCAACTCCAATTCAAGGCTTGCATATCAATTTCGTGACCCGGATAATCGGTTTAATTTCAACACCAACCTCGCGATTTCGCAGCGATTCCAGGATAATGCGACCAGTCTCACAGGGCCTAGTGCATCCTTTTCGCTTCGGTCTTTTGCTCCTTTTGCACCTGAGGGAGGGCAGGATGGACGAGCAACAGGTGGTCAAGAATCTACATGGAGAGATCGGTTCATCGTAACCTACTCCAACACCTTCAACAGCCGATTTAGTTACCAACCACTCGACTCATTATCCTCGCCAGACTCATGGACTCAGGCTGTTTTTGACCCCGCAACCTATCGAGAGAATACAGGCGAGGAAACCACCCCATGGCAAGTAGGGCTGCGACAAAATGTCTCATTATCTCTAGGGCAGCTTTTGCCAAGTCAATTTCTTCAGCTTAATGGGTCCGTCAATCTTACGGAGGTGTGGGTGCCCATGACCGTCCGGAAGTCCTACAACCCCGAAACTGGCTCCCTCGAAACCACCGAGGTTCCTGGATTTGCTGCGGGTCACCAAGGTAGTGCAAGTCTTTCGCTTAACACCACGCTGTACGGATTGGCTGATTGGAAGATTGGCTCTCTAGAAGGGTTTCGCCATACATTCAAGCCCTCGATCGCGATGTCGATTAGTCCCGATTTCCAAGACGAGTCGTGGGGGATGACCCGAACTATCGAGACACCCAATGGGCCTCAAACCTATTCTATCTTTGAAAACAGCATTTACCCAGTCTACGCGAGTGGGAAACAATGGTCCCTCGCCTATAACATTCAAAACACCTTCGAAACAAAACAGGTAAAGCGGGATTCCACGGGTGAGGAGAAAACAAACGTCCTTCGATTGATTGATCAGCTCTCTCTGACAGGATCCTATAATTTGGCCCTTGATTCCTTGCGTTTGTCCCCTCTGTCAGTCCGTTTGACGAGCCGTGCCGTACCCAACATTAGCTTGCAAGCGTCGGCAAGCTATCGGTTTTATAGTGTGAATGAGCTGGGCCAACCCACCAATGAATGGGTCTATCGCTCCACCGGCAAGCTCTTGCAACCCACACGATTTCGACTGAGTGCCAGTACGCGTATTCGAGGAGGTTCAAGAGGCGCTACGGTCGAATCCGCCCCCTACTTACCCTACAATCCCTCAGACTTGAGCTATTTCAACCCCTATGAGCCCATTTTGGAGCCTATTACTCCGTATCCCCTCAATGCGCCCTGGTCGGTCAATTTGAGCTTCAGTTACTCGTGGATTTGGCAAAATAATGCACCTGCTCGCAAAACAGCCATTTTGAATGCTCGAAGCATTCAATTCCAATTGTCTGATCGTTGGAATGTGTCAACACAACTTGGGTATGACTTTATCCGCAAAGAACTCACTCCCTCTCAATTTTCACTCAATAGGCGGATGGAATGCTGGAATCTTTCGATGCAATTCAACCCGTTTGGTGACTTCACCTATTACTTTTTCCGACTTAATGTGGATGCTGGACAGCTGCAGAATCTCTTCCAAAAGCTCCCCGTTCTCAACAATCTAGAGCGGAGTTCATCTCCTTATGGAAGGCGCTTCTGAACATGAACGACCGTCTTGGTGATGATATCAAACTCGATATTCACCTTGTCTCCCTCTTTGAGTGTTGCAAAGCAGGTGTGATCCCATGTGTAAGGGATTATGGTGATCATAAATCGGGGCCCCTCCACTCGAGCAAGTGTTAAGCTTACACCGTCAACGGTAATGCTGCCTCTCGGGACGACATAATCGGCCATCTCCTCTGACACCTCGAACCATACATGGCGGTTGTCCTGCTCAATCTCGATGGCAGAAACTGTGCCTACACCATCTACATGACCCTGGACAAAATGGCCACTAAGACCTTGGTCGAGCTTTAATGAACGCTCCAAATTGAGTTTTTGTCCCTTTTTCCACTCTCCAAGAGTCGTTTTGGAGAGTGTCTCTCCCACCACATTGACGTCAAAGGCCATGTCGTTGTGAGAGACAACTGTTAAGCATACCCCTTGCACAGCAATGGATTCGTCAATCTCCAAGTCGGGTGCCCAATCGGTGGCAATGCGAAACGTGGTAACGCCATTCGACTCACGAATATCCTCAAGGGTACCCAATGCTTTAATAATGCCTGTAAACATATTAGAATCTGTAGGTTGTAAGGATATCCTGCCCAAACGATTCGGTGGTGACAAAACGGATAGGGAGTCGACCTCTGCCTCCATCTTCCTCCACCAGATGCATTCCCCAAACGGCCAGATCGACTGCTTTCATTCCTTTACCAAACAAGATGGGTGCGGTAAACACATCGATTTGGTCCACAAGGTTTTCACGAAGGAAGCTAGCCGCCAAGGTTGGGCCCGCTTCCACCATCACCGAGGTGATATCATGCTCCGCAAGGGCGCGTAATACATGGCGCAAGGAACAGTGTCCTTGGTCATCTTGCTCTACCGTGAGCCGGGTTCCATTAAAAGGGTGGCTAGTCAAGAGCTCCAACATGGGATCGACAGCGGCTGCACTAGATTGGGCGGATTGGGCGGATTTGGCAGTTACCCAGATGGTTTTCTCGCTAAACTCATCTTGAAAAACCTGAGATGTGGGAGGAAGTGTCCCCTTGGAGTCGAGAATAACACGACGGGGTTGACGCCCCTCTACATGACGGACTGTCAAACGAGGATTATCCGCTAGGACGGTAGCGGATCCCACAAGCACTGCGTCCACTTCACTGCGCCATTGGTGAACCAATCGACGCGATTCCTTCCCAGAAATCCATTGGGAGTTTCCTTCATGATCTGCACTGAATCCGTCCAAGGTTTGAGCCCACTTAAGTTGAACATAGGGCAGCCCTGTCTCAATCCAGTGTAGAAAGGCGCGATTTTGTTCTTCTGCTTCTACTCTACAAACTCCAAGCTCAACCTCGATCCCTTGTGACTGCAGCCGTGCAGCTCCACCTCCTGACACATGAGGATTGGGATCTTGAAGGGCAATCACCACGCGGGCAACGCCTGATTGGGCCAGTGCCGTTGCACATGGAGGTGTTTTTCCATGATGGGTGCAAGGTTCAAGTGTGACGTAGGCTGTGGCTCCTTGCAACGACGCCTGATCCTGTACAGAGGCAAGGGCGTTGGCTTCGGCATGGGGATCCCCAAATCTTAGGTGGGCTCCCTCCCCAATCACCTCCCCATCCCGGTCTAGAATTACGCAACCCACCAATGGATTTGGTGAAACAAACCCACGACCTTGCTCAGCGAGTCTTAGAGCACGCGTCATCCATTGAGTATCGACAGAGCGATCACTGGATGACGAGGTGGTCATTACTGTAGGACTGCGTCTCGGAAATCTTTCACGGACGCTTCGTTTTGGAGTTCGTCAGATAGAATTTGGCTAAAGATATTGCCTCGAGTTTGGCGCAACACCTCTTTGTAGCCTTCAATTTCGTCAAGCGGTAAACTCTCAGAGGTCGCTACATCCTTGCTCACAACACGCGCAATGTAGGCCGCAGATTCCCCTTCCAACACTGGCGTGGTTGCCCCTTCTTCGGTTGCAGAGATGGCCCCAATAAGTGCAGGCTCACGCCCTAAAGCACCAATGACCACAGAAGAGAAACGGATATTATCACTCTCGATAAACTCAATCACGTCATCGTTGGACAGACCTTCAAATCCATTTGCTCGGTATGCCTCATCAAGTCGTTGCGCCGCTAATGCTTTTTTCTTCTCCAGTCGGACACGAGAAACAACTTGTGGTCGAACCTCTTCAAGAGGTAAGAACCCTTCATCAATTTTACGATCGAGCTGCATCACAATGAACTGGTCTCCCAACTCAACAACGTCACTCAATTCTCCTTCTTTCATCCCTTGAAGCATCGTAGGGATTTGAATCGATTGCCCAATGCCTGGCACTACGGCTGCATTCGGAGTCGCCACCGAGAATCCAACTTGAAGGCCACGAGACGCAGCTTCTTCATCAAAGTCTGTATCCAGGGCAAAGAATTGGAAATCTTCTGCTTGCTCAAGCACTTCGATCACTGTTGTGAGCTGATCTGGCTCCACCGTGTAGGTCAGCACGCCAAATTTTACCTCATCGCCACGACGATCAATCACCTTAAAAACGTAGGGGTTACCACGAATCGAAACCACTTCAGATACTTCACCCATGGCTAGGTCTTTCACGAGTTCAAAGTCCTCGCGCAGATCATCTTCGTCTACCCATACGCCTCGGTAGGGGATTTCGGTTTGAAAGTTGTTGAGGAACGTCGAATCATCCTCTGTGGTGGCAAACTCCTCGGCAAGCAATGCAACTTCATCAAAAAGCCTTGTTGTGTCTTCAGCTGTTGAAGAAATAGGGAAGGAAACATAACGAAACTCGAACGATTCATCCCGCTCAAACAGCTCGCGATTGGCATCATACCACTGCTTGACTTCACGATCCGTTGGCTCAGCATCAGAAATCGCCGCATAGGGCATGCGCAATAGCTCCACATCAGCCGTAGAACGATCCAAAGTGAGTTGGCGTCTAGCTTCCGCTGTCGTGGTTCGGTTGGATGACGCCAAAAAGTTGGTCACTTTTTGTTGACGTCGCTTCTCTTTGAGCTGTTGCTCAATCGAAATCCATACCTGGCTATTCTCTGGGGCATCAATCGCTGCCTGCAAAGCCGCGCGGTCAATTTGACCATTATCATCGGCAAACTGTTGGCGGATAAAGGCATCCGGATTCGGTCCTACAATCATGTTGACCAACTCCTGTTCCGTCACGGTAATGCCAACTTCCTCCATCTTGTTTTGGAAGACCAACCCTGTCACAATTTCGCTCCACGCTTGCTGCTCGTAGGCTGCACGAATCTCAGGCGTCACTTCGCTTGTGTAGCGCTGATTATGTTGTGTCACCAAAAAACTAACACGGGCATTGTACTGCTCAAAGGTAATAGACTCTCCGTCTACTTCTCCCAATTGTTGTGGCCCAGCACTTAATGCATCAAACACCTGCGTATCGGCCAGCACCCATAACAATCCAAATGAGATAATGAGAAGCCACAAAATGGCTCCCGTACTATTTCTTAATCTTTCCATTACGCCCATGGCGCGTTTCCTCTACACTGTTTGTTTAGTTGAATACGACGATTCAAACATTGATGACTGAAGCGAACATTGAATATACCAAGTCCGCTAGAACAATCGAAACAGTCTTAAGTGGCGTAAATAGCGCTTCGGATCGTCATTGATCCCACGTGTGAGGGTTTTGAGCTCGGCAGAAAGGCTATCCATTTCTTGATAAAGCGAGGGATCATTGAGTAGCAATCCTAAAGAACCCTCTCCTTCATCCATTTTTGTCAGAATCGAATTGAGCGTCACAATAGCTTCATTAAGTTCTTGGGACGTGGTTTCGAGCTCTTGTAACGTCGCCTCCAGTTGAATCATTGTAGTTTCCACTTGGGCCCGATTATCCGTTGCCAACGTGTCTAGCTGAGCCATTAACGATCGAGCTGACTCGATGGTTGCATCCACATCTGACTTCTTTCCTTCAAGAATCGAGGCAAGTTCTTCCGTAGATCTCTCCACATTCTGCATGCTCGCCTGAAACGAGGCTTGGGTGGTGTCATTAAACAAGCCCGCAAACCCTTCTGACGCTCCTTGAATCCCCTCAAATGCACCTGAAGCTCCTTGGGTTAACGATTGAGTGTCTTCCGCGGAAATCGATTCAAGCACCGAAATCGCATAAATCCCCTCAATACGCCCACCTGAAGGGACCATTTCAGGGGATGTACCCGCTCGAATGTGAATCCCCTTGCTATCCACCAAACTTGTCGCTGTAATCACACCGATTGACCCCCTTGGAATTTGTCGACCATTATCGAGGGAAAGGGTCACATGAATAGAATCGGTCTCGGTGAGCGCGACACTTTTGACAGACCCAATCTTCACCCCGCGTAAATAGACCAAACTCCCTGCATTGATTCCGTCCACGCGGTCATACACCACCTTAACCTCAGTATCTAAACTAAGGATGGGGTTGTCTTGCATCAATCGGAACCCAATCCATGTCACAAATGCGGCAAGGACAACAATCAACCCAATTTTAAATTCATTTGAAAGCTTCATAATCAATCTCTAGTCTGATCAACAGGCATCGGTCTAGGTTAATGCATACTCACTTGCACGGACAAAACTACGCAATGGGCCATCTTGGCTCTGTTTCAATTGCTCTACCGTACCCAACCAATGTAAGGCTTGATCGTGAAGAAACGCGACCCGATCGGAAATTTTTAACACACTATGCATGTCGTGACTTATAACAATGCTTGTAATATGCAGGGTTTCCGATAGCGAAAGTATAAGGTCATTAATTTCGTCAGATGTCTGTGGATCGAGTCCTGAGGTGGGTTCATCATACATCAACACTTCAGGATTCAAAATAATCGCTCGCGCCAAGCCGACTCGTTTGCGCATTCCCCCCGATAGTTCAGCCGTGGACCTGTCCGCAGCATGGGCCAAAGAGACCCTTTCGAGAGCTTGCATCACTCGGTCCCGAATCTCTGTTTCTGTGTCGGACGTGAAGACTCGGAGCGGAAAGGCAATGTTTTCAAACGTTGAGATGGAATCAAACAACGCACCTCCTTGAAACAAAATCCCAAAGCGCTGACGAATTTGTCTGAGACCCACATAATCCAAATCAAAAATGTTGACGCCATCCATGAGCACGTCACCCGTTGTAGGTTTATGTAGTGCATTAAAGTGTTTGACTAACACGGATTTCCCACAACCCGACCTGCCAATGACCGCTAATGTCTCGCCTTTGTAGACATCCAAATTCACATCTTTCCATACAAGATTAGGCCCAAAAGACTTGCTTAGATCTCTCACTGTGATCAGAGGCTCCTGCGATGTCGTGTCAGGTGTGCGTGATGAGTCCATTGGGGTTGAAGGTGTAGTCATAGATTTACAGCAATAACGACGCGAGCACAAAGTCCGCAACCAAGATGTACATACAACTCAGGACGGTTGCCTGTGTTGTACTCTGGCCCACACCCTCCGCTCCACCCGTGGCATAATAGCCCTTGTAGCAGGAAATAGAGGTGATAATGAAGCCAAAAACAATCGATTTAATCATCCCAAACAACACATCCCATGGAAAAAAGAATAATCTTGCTCCTTTCATAAACTCGAAGGCTGGCAAGGTGTCGGTGAGTACACCCGTGAGAAGACCACCCGTGAGTCCTGTAGCCGCAGCGACCACATACAAAACAGGAAACATCAGCATACCTGCGAGAATACGGGGAACCACCAAAAAGCTGACCGAGTTGAGTCCCATCGATTCAAGCGCGTCAATTTGCTCGCTAACCCTCATCGTACCCAGTTCTGTCGCAATGCGTGCACCCACTTTCCCGGCTAGGACAAGGCTAGAAATGACGGCAGAAAGCTCAATCAACAACGATTGCGTTACAATGGATCCAATAATAGAAGAGGCAATAAATGCATTCCCCAGCTGATAGGCCGTTTGGATGGTCATCACGGCACCCGTAAATACACCCGTGAGCAAAATGATCGGAATCGATTCGTACCCAATCTTCACGAACTCTTGGAAAAGATTCATTCGATAGGTCGTCGATTCTAGGCTAGAACGCAATGATTGATAAAGCAGCGTGCCGTACAAACCAAATTCGTGGAAGAGGGTGAATCGCATGTTGGGAGGTTGGGAATACATTATATTATAACGAGAATTCACTAGAAAAATGGGAGATGATTCGAGCGGTTGTCATGCAGATGCTCATTGCGGGACTCGTCGGGTTGCTTGGCATCAAAGCAGCTTCTGGACAATCTATGAGTGCCTATCGCTCGTTGGAATTGCGCCTAGATACCCGCATGCAGGCCCTAGGAGGTAGCCATGCAGTCCAACTGGATCCAACCATCTCAAGTGCGTGGGTCAATCCAGCGCTCCTTGCGGCTGTAGAGAGATCCTTTGAAACCCTTCCCTTTAGTTCATCGATTTCACTTTATCCGGCGGCCATTAGGCAATTCCAGTCCTCGATTGCAGGTGAGAGCACTCTGGCAGGGCAAGCGGTCAGGTGGAGTGCGACGGTAGGATGTCTTTGCTACGGAGAGATGGACAAGCGAGATGCTGCGGGGCAAACGATCGGCTCGTTTCGGAATTATGATATGGATGGAAGCCTCACCATCGCCACGAGATTGAGTGATCAATGGAGAGTGGGTGGCTCGGCGACCATGATGGTCTCCTCGATTGGCACGGCAACCTCTTCGCTGGTTGCTTTTCGGGCTGGTGTGATTTGGTCATCCCCCACAAGACCCTTACAGCTTGGGGCAACTGTGCGAAATGTGGGCGTGGCCGTAACTACTTATGATGAGCAACGAGAACCACTTCCCTTCCGGGCCTCTGTGGGTGCATCCTACAAACCCTCTGACTTCCCTGCGCGCTTGACCCTCACAACGGAGCTACAGCCACGTGATGGAATTGTGCATGATGATGCCTCTGTCATTACGGTGTTGGGTGGCGCAGAATTTTTGATCTCGGAACGGATGACCTTCCGTTTGGGGTATAATCATGGGGATCAGCGATCCCTGCAAACCGCGCGTCGCCTCGATGCTTCTGGCCTTCGATTTGGCCTAGGGTTTGGCTTCCAAGACTCAGAGGTTGATATTACCATGGCATCTTGGGGTCGTCTTGGTAGCGTGATTCACTTGCACTATGCGTTGCCTCTAAAATCTCTATTGCCACTTTAATCTATTTACCCAGTTTATGATTCGTTATCTCACCGCAGGGGAATCTCACGGAAAACAGCTCACAGGCATTGTTGAAGGGGTCCCGGCAGGGATATCTCTACCCAAAGAAGTCATTGATTTGCATATGGCGCGTCGACAAAAAGGGTATGGAAGAGGGGGACGAATGGCGTTTGAGCATGATCATATTGACATCACCTCGGGTGTGCGCTTTGGTGCGACAATTGGAGGCCCCATTACGCTACACCTAGCGAATCGTGCCTATGAAAAAGACGACTCCAATTGGCCCCATGTCATGTCCGTGGACCCCGTGGAGAATCAACAGGCCATTGAAGATGTCACCTTGCCACGGCCAGGACATGCAGATTTAACGGGGGCTCAAAAGTACGGTTTTGAGGATATTCGTCCTGTGATTGAGCGCTCGAGTGCGCGCGAGACTGCAATGAGAGTTGCTTGCTGTAGTGTGACAAGACAGTTTCTGTCAGAGCTTGGGATCCAAATAGGTGGACATATGGTGCGCATTGGTGAGGCAGGTTATGATTCCTGGGAGGCCTCTCGGGAGGCTGCAGATACTTTGTTGGCGCAAGGAGCGGATGAACTGCGTGAGGCTGCAGATGAGTCAGAGGTTCGCTGCCTGGATGCGTCGATCTCCAAGGCTATGGTGGATCATATTAAAGTGATTCGAAAAGACGGATCTTCGCTGGGGGGTGTCTATGAAATCGTAGTCACCGGCTTGCCTGCAGGGCTAGGAAGCTATGTCCATTGGGATCGCAAACTAGATGGGCAACTTGCTCAAGCTATAATGGGGACACAAGCGATGAAAGGGGTTGAGATAGGCCTTGGGTTTGAAAGTGGGGCGCGACGAGGGCATGATGTTCACGACGCAATTGGCCATGATGGCGGACAATTTAGACGCCAAACCAATCGTTCTGGGGGTATAGAAGGAGGAATGACTACGGGAGAGCCCTTGATCCTTCGTGGCGTCATGAAGCCTATTCCAACTCTGTTAAAACCACTTCCAACAGCTGATTTGAAGACCAAAAAAGAGCAAGAAACACGCTATGAGCGCTCGGATGTGTGCGCAGCGCCCCGAGCCATTGTTGTGGCGGAGTCTGTGATTGCACCCGTTTTGGCCAACGCTGTGTTGGAAAAATTTGGTGGGGATTCTATGGGTGAAATCAAAAAACGTTGGACGCTGTCAAGATGAGAAGAGTGAACGTTATATCATTTGTTTGGTTGGTTTATGGAGGGGCTCTCTTCCTTTTTCCTAGTCTGTCAACAGCTCAGACCCATGTCGTTCAAAAAGGGGAAACTCTTTATTCTCTTGCCCGAAAATATGCGGTTGAGATAGATTCCGTGCGGTCGTGGAATCAACTTGAGGGGTCTGCACTTAGTATCGGGCAAACACTCTTGTTTGAAGCGCCCAGTAGTGGGGCGGCTGAGCGTGATGTGACGAATCGAGGAACGCCTTCGGTTGAAGCCACTGAGCGCGAAGTATCCAGTCAAGAGGACGAAACCCAAGGAACAGATTATTCTGCTAATTCGCAGCTATCCGCTTCTTCCACGGCAGGCCCGAAGCTCCCCGATGGATTCTTCTACAACCCCGATCCTGTACCCATGACGCTAAGTCATATTGTTCGGCAAGGAGATACGCTGTATGACTTGGCCGAAGCGTATGGGGTGACCATGTCGTCAATTCGAGCGCTAAATCGCCTATCGAGCAATACCCTTACGATTGGTCAGCAGTTGATCATCAAGCAGCTCCAACCTACACCGGCAGTGCAAAAAGGGGATGGGTCAACCTCCGCTCAAGGTCGCTTTTTGAGCACACAATACCCCTCGAATACGCCCCTTGAGACGTTCCTTACCCGCTATCAAATGACGCAACTCGAATTTGAGCGCCTAAACCGTGGGCTAGACCTTACCAATATCCCTTCAGGCACAGAGGTCGTCGTACTTGCACCTCCAAGTCGTGTGTTTCAGAATCCCTATGTGCCTGCAGGCCGTCTTAGCAGCGCGACGGATCCAAACGGAGTGGTGACAACAAGTGGCTCTCAAGTCTCGGTCTTTGCCTACGACGAGGAGCCATTACAGCGTATAACTGCATCCGGGGAGATTTATAATCCCGAAACCTTTACCGCAGCCCATGCTGTTTTGCCGTTTGGCACGATTGTGTTTATTCAAGACCCTGACACCCAAATTGGTACCTTCGTGCGCATAAATGACCGGATTTTGGAACCTGGGTTGAAAATATCGCGTGCAACCTGTGATTTGGTAGGGTGTTCAAGTGCAACAGAATCAACACTCTTTGACCTACAAATCATCTCCCAAAACTAACGTTGGGTTTCTTTGGCTTTGGAGCGGTATTTGAGTAGGTTGAGGTATCGGGAAAATTCACAAAGAACTACGACAGGTTGTCGCACGGGATGGAAAAATGGATGAAATGGGAAGGGGCCTCTTCCCACAAGAAGAGCTAACCCCAGAGGAGCTTCAAAAGCAAAAGGAATTCAAAGAGGAGATTCTACCTCACTTGGATTTGCTTTATAATTTTGCTCTACGATTGACAACGGATCCAGCAGATGCAGAGGATCTCGTACAGGATACGATTGTGAAAGCCTTTCGCTTTTTCAGCAGTTTCGAAAAAGGGACGAACGCCAAGGCTTGGCTTTACCGCATCCTAAAAAACTCCTACATCAACAATTATCGTCGGAAGAGTAAACGACCTACGGAAGTAGATTTTGACGAAGTGGCTCCATTTTACGAAACCATTCGAGACGAGCGAACCGAAAGCTCCGACATGCAGGAGAAAATGTTTGACGAGCTCATGGACGATGATGTCTCGGCGGCTCTTCAATCCCTACCCGAAGACTTCCGGACTGTTGTGATGCTTTGTGATGTCGATGGCTTCACCTATGAAGAGATCTCAAACATGTTAGATGTGCCGATAGGTACGATTCGATCAAGATTACACCGTGGTCGGAATCTACTTCGCACCGCACTCATTGAGTATGCAAAGCGTCGAGGGTTTTACCCCGATTAATCGCGGCCTGTCGCCTCAGAATTTGTTGCAACAGGCTATGGAGGCCCGTTAATCGCAAGGCAGAAACACGCGAAACGTCGTCCCTTTCCCTTTTTCAGACACCAAGACATGGATCGTGCCTTGGTGATACTCTTCGATAATGCGCTTGGTTAGGGTTAATCCAAGCCCCCAGCCCCGCTTTTTGGTGCTAAAGCCTGGCCGAAAAACCTCTTTCCACTCTTTTTTATCGATGCCGTTTCCGTAGTCTTTAAAATCAATTTGAACACCCGATTTGACCGGTTTCAACAGAATATCCATCTGAAACGCTCCGCCATTTTGGGACGCATCCAAGGCGTTTTTCATTAAGTTTTCGAACGCCCATTGCAACAGCTCGCGATTAATCGGCGCTTCAAATAGTGCCTCATGCGTCCCTGAGTCCACGTTCAAATGAATCGAGGCCTCCTTCTTCGGAAGTCGACGATTCATGTAATCTAGCGCATGCTCTAATTCACGTTTCAGCGAGGTTGGTACACGCTCGGGTGTAGATCCAATCTTATTAAAACGCTCCGCAATGTGCTTCAGTCGGTCTACATCTTGAGACATTTCGTCCACATACGGACTGGAGCGTTCTTCTTTCATCAAGGCTAACCACCCGTACAAACCACTAATCGGTGTGCCAAGTTGGTGCGCCGCTTCTTTGGCCATGCCTACCCACAAATTGGATTGCTCAGATTGCATAATCGATTGATAACTTGCCCATCCAATGCCCAGAAGAATCAAGACAAAACCTAATTGAAAAAGGGGGACAAACCGCACCAACTGGATATAATCGCTCTCCCCATAGAGAACATATTGAGTGGTCATAGTCGAATCCTCTAGCCCAGCTGGGATTTGAATCGGAATGGATGGATTCAAGCGGCGAAGTTTTTCGACGATCTCAGGCGTTTGATCTTCGGGGTCCACAAAGCGAGACGCCACGATTTGATCCGACTCATCCACTACAATCATCGGAATGCGAGTTCGCTCTTTAATAATGAGCTCCGAAGAGACAAAATCGAGCACAGCTTGGGGATCGCTGTATAGATTGGTGTTATTAAACTCAATCGCTTTGGCCCATAGCTCAACATCCTCTTTCTCTTGCTGAAGGATTCGATCTATAAGAAACTTATTCACCGTCCATGAAGCGCCTGCTAGGACAAGCACCAACACGGTGATGAGCCATTTGAGGCGATTGCGTGTCATGATGAAAGCATGCCGCGCTAGGCAGAGGCTTTGCGCGGAGTCGTTTGGGGTTGTTTCCCTTCAGTGACTGTCTGTTCCGTGATGGTGCACGTGGCAATATCAGTTTTGGAGGGGATTTCGTACATCAAATCCATCATAACACCCTCAAGCACAGATCGCAACCCTCTCGCACCTGTTTTTCTTGCCTTTGTTTTTTGAACGATGGCGCGCAAGGCATCTTTTTCGAAGAATAATTCAACCCCTTCCATTCGAAATAGCTTCTGATACTGCTTCACGAGTGCATTTTTGGGCTCCGTCAACACGGTTAATAAGGCCTCATCGGTAAGTTCTTCTAGGCCACAAATCACAGGTAATCGACCAACCAGCTCAGGAATCAAGCCGTATTGCTGTAGGTCTTCGGGCTGAATATAATGGAAAATCTCTGGATTCCCCTTGTCCATCACGGATCCTTCTTCGGACTGGAAGCCTATAGAGCTAGTGGAGAGCCTGCGAGCGATAATCTCTTCAATTCCACTGAATGCTCCGCCACATATGAACAAAATATTTGTAGTGTCTAGTTGGATAAAACTCTGCTCTGGGTGTTTGCGACCCCCTTTTGGAGGAATATTTGCGGTGGTTCCTTCTAAGATTTTTAACAGCGCCTGCTGTACCCCTTCGCCCGACACATCCCGAGTGATAGATGGGTTGTCGCTTTTTCGAGCCACTTTGTCCACCTCATCGATATAAACAATCCCCATCTTGGCGCGATCAACATCGTAATCGGCTGCTTGGAGTAAATTGCTCAGGATACTCTCGACATCTTCACCCACATACCCGGCTTCGGTCAATACCGTCGCATCTGCAATCGAAAAAGGCACCTCAAGCAACTCGGCCAAGGTTTTGGCCAACAACGTTTTTCCCGATCCTGTAGGGCCAAGCAACAACATGTTACTTTTTTCGAGGCGTGTATCGTCGGTTGGATCCGCAGGGCTAAGAAGTCGTTTGTAGTGATTATACACAGCGACTGACAATGCCTTTTTGGGCTCTTCTTGACCAATGACATATTGATCGAGCTTCTCTTTTAACTCCTTGGGCTTGAGTAGACGGGGTTGAGGCTTCTGAGCTTGTGCCGAGTCGATATGCGTTGAGTCGGCAAGCGCTGCATCAGAAGTAGCTCCCACATCCTCGCTTAATGGCATCGATTGGGTGAGCGTTTCGAAATCTCCCGCTGGCTTGCTGTCTATTGTAGAGGTTTTGCCCTCTTCTTGCTCAAGAATCGAATGGGCATCTTCAATACATCGATCACATATGAAGACCTTTGGCCCTGCAATCATGTGCTGAACTTCACGGCTCGTACGGCCGCAAAACGAGCAATGAACGTTATCTTTTGGATCCTGAGTACTCATTAGGTGAGTTATTTGCGGTCCATTACGCGGTCAATCAAGCCATAGTCGGCTGCCTCTTGAGCGCTCATCCATTTGTTACGATCTGAATCAGCAATAACTTGCTCAATATCCTTTCCTGAATGCTTGCCCAAAATCCCACTGAGCAGTTTCTTGAGGCGGAGAATTTCCTGGGCTTCAATTTCAATATCACTAGCCTGCCCTTGAACGCCACCCAAAGGTTGGTGGATCATCACACGGGCATTAGGTAATGCATACCGCTTACCCGCAGCACCGGCGGCAAGCAACACTGCACCCATCGACGCCGCCATCCCCATACAAGTCGTGGCTACATCACATTTTACATATTGCATCGTGTCGTAGATTGCCAGACCAGCAGAGACAACCCCACCTGGGGAGTTGATGTATAAATAGATGTCTTTTTCTGGGTCTTCCGATTCCAAAAACAAGATTTGAGCCGTAATCGAGCTGGCTACCGCATCATTGATAGGCGTACCCAACATAATGATCCGATCTTTGAGCAGGCGCGAATAAATATCATACGATCGCTCACCTCGGCTTGTTTTCTCAATCACCATCGGAATGAGGTTGCTCTCCACAGGGTCGTGTGTCGGATTGGCTGCAAGCGTTGATTTATACTGTGATTCCATAATGCGCACCTACTTATTCTCTTTTTCTTTGTACTTGTTGAAGGCGTCTTTATCCATCTCCTTGATTTGGATTTCAGACTCTAGTTTAGCAAAAACCTTTTCGTCGCGGATTTTGTTCCGGAGGTTTTCCAATTCGCTAGTATTCTGCGTATAGAAGCCCTTCACTTGCTCCACTGTCAGGCCGTAAGACGTAGCCATTTTTTCCAATTCCTGGTCCACATCTTCTGCGGTGATTTCGATGTCGTCGTACTTTTCTTGGAGGGCTTTGTTAATAAAGACCCAACGTGCTTCCCGCTCGGCCATCTCTTTTTGAGATTCGCGGTAGGCTTGCTCATCAAAAGTTTCGGGGAGTTTATCACCTTGCTTCTCTTTGTACTCTTTGAGCGCGTGCTCCACAATCTGATCTTGGAACACCTCAGGCGTTTGAAACTCATGGGCATTGAGCAGCACTTCTATCACGTCTTGTTGGAAGAGCCGATCGCTGGTTTGGTCAAAATACATCTGCATTTGACTACGGAAATGAGCTTTGAGTTCGTTAAGTGTGGAGGCTTGATCCCCTGATTGCTTCTTGCAGAACTCTTCCGTGGGTTCGGCAGGCAGTTTTTTAAGTACCTTGTTAATCGTCACGCGAAAACGATCTTTTTCCTTACCGGATTTCACAGTCATGTCGACACTTTGGCCTGCTTTTTTGCCCTTCAGATTCTTTAGAAATTCCTCGGCGCCAGATTGTGAAAGATCAATCTTTTGGTCTTTATCGACCTGTCCTTCGATGGGCTTCTTCTTGTTATCGAGGGACTGAGCATCCACAATAACCACATGCTCTTTGGTCACTTTTTCGTCCACCTCTTCTGTGCTCCCCTCACGCTCAAGGGCACGTTGGACCTCCTCATCTACCTCCCTTTCAGTAACATCATGGACCAACTTGGGTACTTTAAGTTTAGTAAGGTCGACGAGCTTTACATTCGGCGAAATACCAATTTTGAAGGTCGCCGAAAGTTGATCGTCCTCCCATTGAAGCTTTGTAAGCTGTGTTTCACCCATAGGATTATGCTCTCGCACAATCTGGTCCTGATACACTTTGTTAAGCTCCTTTTGGATCTCCTCAAGCTCAATATCGTGACCAAATCGTTGACGAATCACATCCACTGGGATTTGTCCTTTTCGGAATCCAGGTAAGTTTACACGACTACGATAGAATCGGTAGGCGGTTTCGAA
>CEOK01051707.1_pt1 | contig 30135 bp, 27 predicted proteins | sample 427001 | NCBI WGS metagenome assembly CEOK01 (sample SAMEA2591108, study PRJEB7988) | marine metagenome | isolation source: saline water (ENVO:00002010), including | reverse complement strand
AACAAGCGAAAAGGGCACTAAAATTTACCACTTAGAGAGTGCTTTGTTTTTTGGATCTGCTCAATCCTTCAAGGAATTATTTGATTTAGCAAACGATCCTGAACATATCATCATCGATTTTGAACAAGCAAAAGTTTATGACCATTCAGGTATTGAGGCGATTGAAAACATCACACGCCGATATGCTCAACAAGATAAAAAGTTACATCTACTGAACGTGAGTGAAGAGTGTGGTCAATTGCTAAGTAAAGTAGACAACATTGTTGAACTGAGTTTTATCGATGAGGTGGATTACCATATCGCTGATGATAGATTGGCATAAAAAAACCCATCCTGACTGGACGGGTTTTTAGATGCACTACCGAGGCGGATTAGATGCCGAAGTCATCGGCACGAACCATATCGGGTTCTACGCCTAATTCGTCAACCATTTCGTTCACGCATTGCAGCATGATTGGTGGTCCGCAAAGGTAGAATTCAACCTCGGTCGGATCATCGTGTTTATCCATATACTCTTCCAAGCAGACTTGGTGAATAAAGCCGGTAGATCCTTCCCAGTTATCTTCAGGAAGTGGATCGCTCAAAGCAACATGCAATGAAAAGTTCGGAAACTCTTTTTCAAGTTGTTGAAATTCTTCCATGTAGAAGAGTTCGCGTTTCGAACGACCACCATACCAGAAGGTAATTTTACGATCTGATTTGATTCGTTTAAGCTGATCAAAGATATGCGAACGCATTGGTGCCATTCCAGCACCACCGCCAATGAAGCACATTTCCCGATCAGTTTCTTGAGCAAAGAACTCTCCATATGGACCTGAAATCGTGATCTTATCGCCCGGTTTCAGGTCAAACACATAGCTCGAGCAAATGCCGGGTGGATAGTCTGTTCCGGGTGGGGGAGATGCGATACGAATGTTTAACATAATGATATCATCTTCGAGAGGAAAGCTAGCCATGGAGTAGGCTCTAAAGCAGTCTTCGTCGTTATTAGCTACCAGATCAAACATCTTGAACTGATCCCAGTCTTGCCGATATTCATCATCAATTTCAAAGTTTTTATACTCCAGATCCTTATAAGATGGCACATCAATCTGAATATAACCGCCGGCACGAAAATCAAGTTTTTCGCCTTTAGGGAGTTCAACGACGAGCTCTTTAATAAAGGTGGCCACATTATCATTTGAACGCACCGTACACTCATATTTTTTAATCTCTAGAATTTCAGGTTCAATATCTAGAACCATGCTTTCTTTGACTTTTAGCTGACATGCAAGACGAACCCCTTCTTTGGCCTCTGCTTTTGTAACTTGTCCGGCTTCGGTAGGGAGCAATTCTCCACCCCCTTCAAGCACTTTACATTTACACATAGCGCAGGTACCACCACCTCCACAGGCAGATGGTAGAAAGATTTGTTCGTTGGAAAGTGCAGAGAGCAGGGAGGTGCCTGGTTTGACATCAATCTCTCGGGAACCTTCGTTAATAGAGAGCTTCGCAAATCCCTGAGGAACGAGCTTCTTTGCAGCTGCCATTAATATCGTAACCAATGCCATGATCACGACTGTGAAGACAACTACGCTAGTGATGATATAGCTTGTACTTTCCATAATTATGTCCCGTTGTTATTATTTAGAATCCGTTCGGTGCAAAGGCACCATCCATTACATTAAAGATTAATTCCTGAGAAACACATAAAGGCCATCGCCATTAGACCGGTCATTACCATTGTAATACCCAATCCTTTTAAACCGTCCGGCAAATGCGAATAACGTAGTTTTTTACGAATCGCCGCCATGCTAACAATCGCCAACAACCAACCAATACCGGAGCTGAATCCGTACACAGTTGATTCTACAACGGTATAGTCGCGTTCAACCATGAAGAGTGATCCACCGAGGATCGAGCAGTTAACTGTGATCAAAGGTAGGAAAATACCCAGTGCGTGATAGAGCGGCGGGAAGAACTTATCCAATACCATTTCCACCAGCTGTACCATCGAGGCAATGGTTGCAATAAAACATATTAAACTTAAAAAGCTTAAGTCTACGCTCGCAAAATTAGGACTAATCCAGGAGAGCGCACCGGGTTTCAGTAGGAAATTATTGATCGCCCAGTTAGTAGGAACCGTGATCGTTAATACGAAAATAACCGCTAATCCCAAACCCGTTGCTGTGTCGACTTTCTTTGAACAGGCCAAGAATGAACACATGCCTAAAAAGTAGGCTAAGAGAATGTTTTCAATGAAAATGGCTTTGATAGCTAAGTTTAAATATTCCATCGATTTACTCCTCAACAAACTTGTTAAAACTACGTTGAATCCAAATAAGCAGACCCAACACAATAAAGGCGCCCGGAGCGAGAAGGGCTAATCCATTGCCCATATACGCTTCCGGTAGAATTTTGAATCCATAGAGAGTGCCAAATCCAAAAAATTCACGTACAGCAGCTACCGAAATAAGAATGATTCCATATCCGACGCCGTTTCCTAATCCATCTAACAAAGACGCTTTAGGAGGATTTTGAAGGGCAAATGCCTCGGCACGTCCCATGACAATACAGTTGGTAATGATCAAGCCAACAAAAACGCTCAACTGTTTACTCACATCAAAGAGGTAGGCTTTTAAAAGCTGATCGGTCACAATTACCAACGAGGCAATCACAGCCATTTCAACAATCATTCGAATGCCGCCTGGAATGACTTTCCGTAACAGTGAAATAATTAAGTTTGATGCCGTAACAACGAAGGTGAGAGCCAACGTCATTACAATCGCCGGTTGAAGACTAACGGTTACCGCCAGCGCTGAACAAACCCCGAGGGCTTGTACCGTGATTGGGTTGTTGTCCGAAAATGGATCGGTAACCAGTTTTTTAGCGGATGCCATCTTTATCCCCCTCTAATTTTGTTAAAATAATCAGCATAAGAGGCCGCATCACGTTGGATGAGTGCCTGAACCCCTTTAGACGTCATTGTAGAGCCTGAAATTCCATCAACAGAAGATTCGTCTAATTCCGCACCTGGTTTGAGAACTCGAAAATCTGTCGGGGCACCGTTTGCGTAAAGTTTTTTTCCAGTAAACTGAGATAGAAACCAAGGTTTTTCGATTTCAGCACCTAAACCTGGAGTCTCTCCATGTTTGTAAAAACTAATGCCAGCAACGGTTTCCAGGTCAGACTCAACTGAAAGATAGCCATACATCATGCTCCATAGGCCTTTACCGGATATTGGAAAGGCATATTTTGTAGGGGTTGCTTCGGCTGATTCTTTCCACATGTAGATCGGCATCTCACCCGATGGGGTAGAGACCAATTCTTCAAGAATGTGTACTTGGTATGTATCTTCAATCTGTTCACGTGTTAGCGTGCTGATATCAATGCCAAAGGCTTTTACGATGTTTCGTTTCACGTCGAATTTTTGATTCGCAGTCTGAATGCTCTTTAATCCGGCGGCTAAGCCCGATAACAATATGCTGCAGATCAAACAGACGCCCAGTGCAAATACAATTGTTTTACTCTCTTCACGCATGATTTAAAGCCCTCGCAAGTTTAGTCCGCTGTTTAATATGTCCCTGAACAACATAATGATCGATCATCGGCGCCATTACATTCATGAATAGAATGGCTAGCATGATGCCTTCTGGATAGGCGGGGTTTGCTACTCGAATAATCACGGTTAGTACGCCTATCAAGAATCCATAAATAATTTTACCGCGATTACTGGCAGCGGCAGATACTGGGTCGGTCGCCATAAAAACAATCCCAAATAAGAAGCCACCCATGACTAAATGATAGTAGAAGGGAAGAGCAGCAAAAGAATCATTTAGGGGCAATAGATTAAAGAGTGCGCCCATGGCAGCTGCCCCCGCAATCCCACTGAAGATGATCCGAGATGATGCAACACCCGTAATCATCAAATAACCGAGTCCGAGTAAAATCGCTATGACAGATGTAGATCCAATACTTCCTGGAATAACTCCAGAAATCATATTCGAGAGGTTATAACCTGCGTCTGCTAATGCGGTTTGAGCAGAAACCCCTTCCGTAGAAGCCGCAACCCCTAACGGAGTAGCCATGGTAACGCCATCTGTTGTGGTTGATGTGTAGCCCATGATCTGATTTACAAGTGGAGCTTTGCTGGCGGATCCCACCCAAACTTGATCACCCGAAATCTGTGCGGGATAAGCAAAGAAGAGAAAAGCACGACCTGTTAAAGCTGGATTCAACACGTTATAGCCAACCCCGCCAAAGATCTCTTTTCCGATCACAATACCAAATGCAATGCCTAATGCGACTTGCCAGAGTGGTGTTGTTGGGGCGAGGGTTAGCGGGAATAACATGCCGCTTACCAAAAAGCCTTCGTTGATCTCGTGTTTCCGGATTATTGCGAAGGTGACTTCGCATATGCCTCCAACCAAATAAGAGGTGAAGATGATGGGCAAAACCATCAAGGAGCCTCGGATCATATCCGTTAAAAAAGTAGCTCCTTCAACATTGTTGTGGACGTTGAATTGATGCCCTGCATTCCAAATACCAAACAAGATACAGGGGGTTAGGGCATAAATAACAAAGATCATCAATCGTTTCTGATCAATGGAATCACGCACATGAGGGGCCCCTTTGGTTACATCTCCCGGAGTACGAGCAAAGGTATCTCCGGCTTCAAAGAGCGGATATAAATTTTCGAATTTTCCCCCTTTTTCAAATAGGGGCGCGAGATACTTATCTTGCAGATCAAACAGGAACTTCATTATATGCCTTCCTCCTCAATTTCAGCTAAACCTTGTTTAATAATTGAACAAACATCGGTCTTATGTGGATCGACGAATGAAGCAATTGCAAAATCTTCTGGATCAGTTTCAAGGATGCCCAACTGGACCATTTCATCCGTATCATGCGCGAGCGCTGCGCGAATTAAGAAATCGGTCATAATGTTGAGCGGTTGATGTTTATCCATCCAACCCGTAACCACCATCGCTCGATGTGATCCATGAAGACTGGTGCCTAATTTCCACTTATGAGTCATGCCAAGCAGGGTGGATAAGTTCACGCGATGAGAGCTATATTGGCACAAGCCAGGCATCGTCCAGCCAAGAAGATGTCGTGAACGGTCTTCTTCGATGGCAAAGTATTCTGAGCCATAAAAATGCGCACACGTATCGAGGTTTGCTTGTTTCCCCCACATAATATTTCCATTGATCAGGCGAATTTCTTCGCCTTCCAGATTATCGGCTAAAACGCCATTGAGCGAGGCTCCAAATGGAACTCGGTAGTATTTACGGGCTGATTCTTTGACCGCAGGGCCTGCAAGTGCAATGACCTTCGTGCGTGGCAATTCTCCGGTCATTAACAATTTACCAAGCAAAATAACATTTTGAGCCGAAATCGTGTAAACCGTATCATTGGGTAAGATCGGTGCAATCCGGTTTATGTGTACACTTGTATTTCCCGATGGATATTTGCCTGCAAATATATGAGTTTCAGCATGATCAAAGCTGGGGAGTTCAATCCCTGCGGATGTACAGAGGTGGACATCGCCATCTGTCAATCGGCTCAATGCATTGACTCCCGCTTGGAATGCAACTTCATCACCCTTTAAGATCACGCTAAAGTCTGCTTGAAAGGGGGCTGCATTAGCTGCATTGATAAATACCGCTTTGGGTGTTGTGTCGGGATCAGCAATTTTATTGAAAGGGCGTTGTTTGATGAGTGGCCACATGCCGCTATCTAAAAGATGCGTGGCAAGCTCTTCTCGTGTTGCTTGAAGAATAGATTCACTTGTGTAGCTCTTAAATGTTTCCGATTCTTCATTCACATCAGCGTCGATTATGATTTCTAATGGAAAGCGGCGAGCTCCTAAATTGATCGCTGAAACCGTGCCACAACAAGGAGATCGAAATAAGGTTCGATCCATCCGTTTGTTGAAAAATAGCACTTGGCCACGTTTCACTTTATCGCCTACTTTGACTTGAAGGCGTGGTTTAATACCCTCAAACTCACTCGGATACACTGCAAAACGAGTCTGCCCCCCAAGCTCTTCGATGATGGGTTCTGGTTGTCCTAAAACCTTAACATCGAAGCCTTTGCTAATTTTGTATGTCGCCAATTTTGTACTCCTTTAGAACAGCAGAATTGCTTAATGGGTAGATTTATACCGATTCATATCTATCGTTTAAAGGGTTTTATGCTGAAAAAATAAACAAATTAGGCATGTGGAGTAATTAGGGTTGTTTCTCACAACTATGCATTCACGAATTTAGAAATAATGGGCTGAAATTCTGTTTCCATATAACCGTCCCAAGCTGTTTGGAGACGATCCCAAGGTTTAAGTCGCTCGGAAGCATCTTTAAGCAGCCCAAAAAGATAGTCTGCAGGATCAGTGGGGGCACCGGCGGTGGCTGTGATGGCGGTTGTTTTTCCTCGCTGTGCATCTCGACCAAGCGTTTTTCCTGAAACTTCTTCATTTCCAGATGCATCTAAAATATCGTCCGCTAATTGGTATGCTGTGCCTAAAATAAATCCTGCTTCTCGCAATGCGTCTGCTTCCTCCACGTTGCCACTGCCTCCCGCAACGGCAGCAAAGGCAAAGAGTGAGCCAGTTTTGAATCGAGCGATTTGTTCACACTCTTTCCATGTTCCAGGGGTGCCGCGGAGAATTAATTCTTGTTCAGCTTCAGAGCGACAGACTTCACCCGTCATATCGATAAGTTCTTTCAATAGATCGGGTCGATCGCTCTCTACTAACAAAGAGAGGGCGCGAAACATCATCAAATCGCCAAATAGAATGGCGCCATTGGTGCCATGTTTTTTCCAGAAGGTTGGGGCACCACGCCGAATGATGCCACCATCGATTACATCATCATGCACCAAACTTGCCGCATGAATGATATCAACCGCTGCCCCGGCGCGAACGAGCAAGTCGGGTGATGATGTGCCTCTTAAGCCTAAGTGTTGAATCAGTCGGGATCGGAGCATCTTGCCACTTCCCAGCACATTTTTATTTGTCGAAATAAAACGGGCGAGATTGCTCTCCGCAAGGATCGCGTTCATGGTTTGCTTTACCGCATCAATTTGCGTTTCTATCTCTTTTTTATCTGCAAGCATCTGTCTATAATGCCGTTCCCTTAATTGTTGTCAACCGCGAGAGAGATCACATTGTGAAAAAAAAGAGAATCTATTTGGAAAATTCGATCGATGAATCGACATGGAATGACTGGAAATGGCAAATAGCCAACCGTGTATCTGATTTTTCTCAGATCATGGAGCTGACGGAACTCACCCTTCCCGAGACGCTTGCTATGGAGCAGGGTGCTTCCTTTTCACTGGGTATAACACCTTATTACACTCAGCATGTGGAACATCCTGCTCTTCGAAAGACCATTATTCCACAAGAGACAGAGTGTAGATTAAACCCTGGTGAGTGGGCAGATCCACTGGGTGAGGAGGATCATCGTGTAGCGCCTCACTTGATTCACACCTATCCGGATAAGGTGCTCTTTCTGGCAACGCCATTTTGTTCAACGTATTGCCGATATTGTACTCGGTCGCGTATGGTTGGAAAACCGCACGAACATCGATCTACTTTTGAAGAGAGCTTTAGGTATATTGAGCAACATCCCGATATTCGCGATGTACTTATATCAGGAGGTGATCCACTCACCATGACTGATGCCGCTTTGGAGGAAATTCTACAACGATTACGGCGTATACCCCATGTTAAACTCATTCGGATAGGTTCAAAAGTTCCGGCCGTTTTGCCGATGCGAATTACCCTTGCGCTAGCAAAGCTGTTGAGGCGGTATCGGGTTTGGCTCAGTCTTCATTTTATTCACGAAGCTGAATTAACCGAGGAGACTCGCTCCGCCTGTAATCTATTGAGTGAGCAGGGGGTTCCGATGATTAGTCAAACCGTTCTATTGCGGGATATTAATGATTCTTCAGAAGCGTTAACTCAATTGTTTTATGGGCTGATTCAATTAGATGTAAAACCATATTATCTACTGCAGTGCGATCCCGTGAAAGGATCTGCCCATTTCAGAACAACCGTAAAAAAAGGAATTGAATTGATCCGATCATTACATGGAAACATTTCGGGTTTAGCCGTTCCACAGTATGTAATTGATGCTCCCGGAGGAGGAGGGAAAGTTCCGATCATTCACTCGAGCCAACTGACGCGAGAAGGAGATGATCTTCTTTTTGAAAATCATGAAGGAAAAATATATCGCTATCCCGATCCGCTAAAAGTAGCTTATCCTGATGAGGTAGTTTCTTGAATCGCGCACCCGCTCTGCTCATGGTTATTTTGTTGGTATTCAGTTTTGGTCTGGATGCATCCTCGAAAAAATGGCTCTCTCTTTGGCCATCACTAGCAGCACTTATTGCTATTTTTGCAACCAAAAAAACCTTACCTGGATTACTCCTTGGAAGTGTGATCGGGGCGTGTATGTTGTCTTCGAGTTTTCTTCATTTTTTTGAAGTCTTATTTGTAGATCATCTTTTTTTATTAACGACGAATCGTTGGAATATAGCTGTCATCATTTTCACACTTTTGCTCGGAGCTTTTGCAGAACTTTTAGAGCGAGGTGGGGGATTTAATGCATTGATCAATCGAGTGGTTAAGCGAGCCGATAAAGCTCCACGCTCGATGCAATGGTTTGCGTTCGGACTCGGCCTCATTTGTTTTTTTGATGGACTAGCGAATAGCATGCTTGTTGGGAAAACCTTAGCTGGTTCTGCAGAGAAACACGGTGTACCTCGAGAAAAAATGGCATACATCGTCGATTCAACCAGCTCATCTGTGGCATGTGTTGCGTTGATCTCGACTTGGATTGCCTATCAATTGGCAATGATTCAAGAGGGTTTTGCTCTTGCTCACATTGAAATGGAAGTATCAGCATTCTCTCTTTTTATTCATTCGATTCCTTATAATTTTTATTGTTGGTTCACACTCATCCTTTTGGTTTTAACGTTGCTGACTCAGTGGCGTGTGGGTCCGATGCGTTCTGCAAAAACACGTGCTTCAAATAAGCTGGAATCTGTGGAGATATCCCTACCATTCGAGCCGTTATTTCGAACGGTTTTGGTGCCGATACTCGTGCTGATTTTATCGCTTTTCACTGGGCTCTATGTGAGTGGGTCTGAACAACTGCAGTGGCCCACATCCGTCAAGCAATTGTCTACGGCTGTAGGGGCGGCAAATGCAGCTCGTGTGCTGGTTTTAGCTTCTCTTATTTCTGTACTAACGGCGTGGTGGATGAACCACAAACCGATTCGTCAGCAACAGGAACATGCTCTACAAGTTATCGGATCCGGCATGAAAAAAATTAGCGGCCCAATCTTTATCCTGTTGAGTGCGTGGCTTTTAAGTGGAATACTCAAATCATTGGAAGCACATCTTGTACTTGCTGAACTTTTGTCACAAAAAATAGACATAGCATGGTTTCCTGCTCTGGTTTTTATTACCGGTGCAATTCTTTCTTTCTCAACAGGCACTTCATGGGGAACGATGGGCTTGCTGATGCCTTTGGCGATTCCCATCGTTCTTGCTTTCGGCGACGTTATCTCCGTTAACTATATCGCTCCTGTGATTGCGGCGGTTTTCAGCGGGGCAGTATTTGGCGATCATTGCTCTCCTTTCAGCGACACAACGATTGTGGCATCACTATCTTGCGGAGTTGAACCTTTTGAGCATGTTAAAACCCAATTACCTTATGCATTACTTGCCGCAAGCATGGCACTTCTATCGGGCTTTATCCCGATCGGATATGGCATCCATCCTGGCGTATTACTGCTCCTGGGAACCAGTGGATTTATTCTGCTGATTAGCTTTCATAAAAAGGTAATCCGATGAGTGATGCACTTCAGATAGCAGAAAAAAATATTCGGAGGTTCATCGCTTTTCGAGCACTGTTTAATGCGCGATTCTATTATCCGGTCTTTGCGATTATCTTTTTGGATTTCGGTCTCTCTTTAGATCAATTTGCGATGCTTAATGCTATTTGGGCACTCACCATCATTTTAGCTGAAGTGCCTTCTGGGGCTTTATCTGATCTGATGGGTCGGAAAAAACTGATGAACGCGACGGCCGTTTTGATGGTTCTTGAATTAGCGGTCTGGGCTTTTGCGCCACAGGGTGATCCAGATAGATTATTTGTATGGCTTGCGATCAACCGCATCTTAAGCGGTCTGGCTGAAGCGGCGGCAAGCGGAGCGGATGAAGCGCTTGTGTATGATAGTTTAAAAAAGGCGGGTATTGAAGACCGTTGGACACGCGTGCTGGATTTAATGACGCGATGGAAGTCTCTCGCATTTGTGGGAGCTATGGTAACCGGAGGAGTTGTATACGACACCCAGCTTCAACAGTATTTATTTAATCTATTGGGTTTACAATGGAATGTGAATGCAACGATTGCTTTGCGAATGCCTTTATATCTAACGCTGTTAAGTGGCATTGCTTGCTGTTTTGTTTGCAGTGGAATGGTAGATGTTCGCACACAGTACCACTCCCTGAATAAACATCCGATCAGGGCGTCTTTGAAGCAGACGTTACAAGCAGGGCGATGGATACTTCAAACGCCCTTGGCATTAGCGATTATTTTTTTGGGGGCTTTTGCAGATGGAACGATCCGTATGTTCATTACCTTAACTTCAGAATATTACAGATTAATCCACTATCCCGAATTTGCACTCGGTATAATTGGTTCAGTCATGGGACTTGTTAATATTGGATTTTCTCCCTTGGTGAGACGCTGGGTTGAGCGGATGAACTTAACTCATATTTGGATATGGGTTGCCGTGTTGGGTATGATAGCTTTTATCGGGATTGAACGATTTATTCCGTTTGCAGGTATTCTTTTCATGTTGTTGCTGAACGTTGCTTTTCTACTTGTTTCATTTTTACTTTCTCATTATCTCAACCGCGAAGCCTCTTCGGATATTCGAGCCACCGTACTAAGCTTTAAAGGCTTAGCACTAAATTTAAGTTATGGAGGAATCGGATTGCTGTATGCGTTGTCTCTAAATGTATTGCGTCAAAAGGAGGCATCGTTGCTCTCATCTGATGGATTATTTGTAGCAAGCAGTCAGTGGTTTTTACCTTTTTATTCAATTGGCATGATTGTTCTTTTGCTGGGTGCCTATCGTGCGTTGAAAGGTACAGATTAATGAAGGGTCTATATATTCACATTCCGTTATGTATTTCACGATGTCGATATTGTGATTTTTATAAAGTAACACCCAATCAATGGAGTGGAGCGGATCGCTTTCTTGCCGCATTAGATCGAGAGTTAGCATCGTTACCGGATACATTTCAGCCCGATACGCTCTTTATCGGAGGTGGCACGCCTTCAGCACTGTCAACGAATGAGTTAGAGCACCTTCTCACCCTCATAAATGAACGAGTTTCATTGGATCAGGTGATAGAATCAACCATTGAAGCCAATCCAAACAGTTTGGATATGGAAAAACTGTCGGTTTTTAAACAGGGAGGTATTCGTCGTGTTTCCATCGGAGTCCAAACATTTCAATCAACCGCTCTTAAATTGTTAGGGCGTGCTCATAATCGAAATCAATCGATTCAAGCCTTTGAACGAGCACGAGCGGCGGGTTTCGATCAAATTAATATAGATTTAATTCAGGCTGTACCGGGTTTATCTGATGTGCAGCGTATGGATGATGTGGATCAGATTTTAAAACTTCAGCCTGACCACATCTCTTATTATAACCTCATTTATGAGCCTGGAACACCTCTGACGCGAGATAGGGACCAGGGAAAGCTCTGTTTGTTGAGTGATGATGAAGAGGCCGCTTTGTATGAGAAGATTGCCACAAGATTACAGGACGCTGGATATGAACATTATGAAATTTCAAATTTTAGCAAAGAAAACCAAGCGTGTTTGCACAATATTAATTATTGGAAGGGCGGCGAATATATCGGTTGTGGTCCATCAGCTCATTCTCATTGGGAGGGAGATCGGTATAGCAATATGGCAGACCTCCAAGCGTACTGTGAGCGGCTTGAGGCTGAACAAAATATTGTGGAGATGCGAGAGCATTTGGAACCAATGGCTAAAGCAAGAGAAACGCTCGTGATGTGGTTGCGCCTGAGTGAGGGGGTGTCCCGACATTCTTTTGCTTCTACGTCTGGGATAACGATCGATGAGCTTTACACCCATGAAATCGATGAATTAATCGGTCATGGACTACTTGAGTGGCATCAAGATGTTTTGCGCATACCCATGGAAAAAAGATTTATTAGCGATGCCGTTTATTCAGCTTTAGTTTAACATGGAATAAGATAAGTGAAACAATCCGCTTGCAATCAAGCGCTCATTCGTTAGTTTCTTCTCCCTTTCAAAGGAATAACTAACTATATATAGAACGAGGTGGAATTATGGGTCGTCAATGTGCAGTAACAGGCAAAAAGACAACAGTGGGTCGCCGAATTGTCCGCAAGGGTCTGGCTAAGAAAAAAGGCGGGATTGGCTTACATGTAACCAGTGCGACAAAACGTACGTTTAAGCCAAACTTACAACGCGTTAAAGTGCGTTGTGAAAACGGTACGGTAAAACGGATGTGGGTTTCTACGAAAGCGCTTCGTTCAGGGCAGGTTGCAAAAGCATAACCTTCGTAAAGCTCAAAAAAAACCGCTCATCGAAACGTGAGCGGTTTTTTTGTGTCCACGTGAGGTGGATCTGATTACCAGCTTGCTTTTGTCATACCGGGAATTTGTCCCTGCGAAGCCATTTCACGAAGTGTGATACGAGATAAGTTGAATTTTCTGTATACCGCATGAGGACGACCTGTTATCGAACAACGGTTCATAATGCGATTCGGGTTTGCGTCTAATGGCAATGAACGTAGCTTGCGAATAGCGATCATGCGATCCTCTGGAGATGATTCGGCACTGCTGATAATTTTTTTCAATGCAACACGCTTTTCATAATAGCGGTTGGCTAGTGCAATGCGCTTCTGATTTTTTACAATTTTACTTTTCTTTGCCATATGAGCTCTAGTTCCTTCGTTAAAAGAGGCGAATAAAACCTTATTACCGTACCTAATGGCAATCAAAATATATCTATTTTTCTAGCAGACTTGTTTTGGTGGCTCTCATTCAAATAGTTTATTTTTATTATTGTTGTGATTTAGATAAAAAAGATATGTTCTTTTAATTAATTAGATAAAGGGGATGTATGAAGAGAGACCAATTATCTGCAAAGCAAAAAGATGAAACCATTGAATTGGCTTTATTTCAAAAATTGGAGAAAAGACTCCCTAATGATACTGAGATTTTACAAGTTCTAGCAGAGCTTTATACGAAGAATAAATTATATAAAGTTGGGTTAGCCGTGGATCTCCGATTAACGAAATTAGATCCTCAGAATGGAATGGTTTGGTATAACTTAGGTTGTTCTTTCGCTCTGAATGAACAAACTGATGAAGCTTTCGAAGCACTTTCTAAAGCAATTGAATATGGCTATGATGATTACGAATGGATGAAAAATGATAGTGATCTTGATGGATTGCGCGATGATAAACGATATAAGTCTTTGTTAGGATTCATTTTTACACAAACGAATTCATCTTGTGAAGATGAAGAGGGCTAATTTTTTATTTACCGTGTGATTGGTTTTTCGACGCCATTCGCTACATTCTAACGCATGCAGAATGAACAAGTCATTTCAACAGAGGTTGAAAAAGAGAAAATTGCTTCTGATGTGAGTTGTATTTCATCGGTTTCAATCTCAGGTGAAGAGACAAGTATTGCTCCGGGCTGTATCTTAGGGGAAGAGGGACCGGTCATACTTGATAATTGCCGCTTGGGGCGAAATGTGCGACTCAAAGGGGGCTACTTTAAGGATGCCGTTTTTCTTGATCATGCATCTATGGGGGCGGGAGCACATGTGCGCGCTGGAACTCTTCTCGAGGAAAATGCGAGCACAGCTCATACAGTAGGGCTTAAGCAGACGATTCTTTTTCCGTTCGTGACCACCGGTAGCCTCATTAATTTTTGTGACGGATTTGTTTCTGGTGGTACTGATCATATAAATCATTCTGAGATAGGATCGTCCTATGTTCATTTCAATTATACGCCAAATCAAGATAAAGCCACCGCTTCTTTATTTGGTGATGTGGCACGGGGTGTTTTTCTAAAAGAACGCCCGATTTTTCTGGGAGGACAGGGCGGGGCAGTTGGACCTATCAAGGTGGCTTTTGGAAGTGTAATTGCTGCGGGAACGATCTTGAGAAAAGACATAGATATCGAAAACCAACTTGTTATTGAGGCTTCGATAAAGCCAACGATGCGTTCTTATCAACCTCCAAAGTATACAGGGTTAAAACGTATATTGAGTAATAATATTTCATACATCGGGAATCTTTTTGCGCTACACGCTTGGTATCAGGATGTACGTTTAAAAACGGCACGAGATACGTTTGATGAATCTGTATATCTAGGTGCGATTCAATTAATTGATCAATCCGTTCAAGAGAGAGTGATGCGTCTGGAGGGATTATATAAGCGAGTGGTGTGCTCACATGAGAATTTGCAGCAACTCGGTTTAAAGGAAGAAGAGTTTCAATATCAACAGGCATTTATTGAGCGATGGAAAACACTTCGCGAGGATTTGGTGAAACCATCCCTCGAAGCGCCTGATCGATTGACGAGCGCATTTAGTCCAAAAAAAGAATATATTGAAACCATTCAGGCGTTATCGAATGAAGTTCAGTTGGTCGGGGCGGTCTGGTTAAACGCCATTGTCAAAGAGATCGAAGACAAATTGGAATCTCTATATGAGTAACTATTTTGGTACGGATGGAATTCGGGGTAATGCCAACGAAGGAATACTTCGTTCGGATCAGTTGGTCGTCTTAGCGCATTCTATTGCCGATTGGTTGATGAGTCAGAATGTTGCTAGGCCACTTATTTATCTGGGTCGTGATCCGCGTATCAGTGGTTCCATGATGGAACATACGTTAGCGGGAGCTTTTGCTGCTACGGGGGCGCACGTGCGATTGATGGGTGTTGTGCCGACGCCGGCTGTCTCACATGCCGTTGTTAAGAATCGTGCGGATTTGGGTGTAATGATTTCAGCTTCTCATAATCCATTCGGAGATAATGGTATTAAGTTGTTTCAGCAGGATGGTCATAAATTGTCAAATAACGAACAAGATGCAATTGAGTTATTCCTTCAAGATACTGCACGTCCTACTCTGTGGAAAACGCATGATCAGATCGGAACCGTTGAGGTAGTTGATCGTAGTTTGAGTGATTATCTCGATTTTTGCAAAGAGACGCTTCCTGCTGAATGCAACTTTAATGGAATGCATATCGTCTTGGATACCTCTAATGGATCTATGTTTAAGTGCGCTCCGCAACTCTTTCGGGATCTTGGTGCGAGGGTTACGATTCTGCATGATCAGCCTGATGGACTGAATATTAATAAGAACTGTGGATCGCAGCACACGCAAGATCTCGCATCGATGGTTCAAGAGAAGCAAGCTGATCTAGGAATTGCTTTTGATGGGGATGGAGATCGATGTATTGCGGTAGATGAAAATGGAATGGAGCTTCGTGGTGATCAGCTCTTAACGATTTGTGCGTTGGAGCTTAAACGTCGAAACGAATTAACGGATAATGCGTTGGTAGTTACGGTTATGAGTAATTTAGGACTTCATTTAGCAATGCAGGATCATGGTGTTAAGGTAGAAGTCAGTGGGGTAGGTGATCGAAACGTCATGGAGAAAATGCAGACTTGTTCGGCAGTGCTAGGAGGCGAAGATTCTGGTCATGTTATTTATCGGAATTTTCATACCACAGGAGATGGACTCATCACCGCTATACAATTGATCCGTGCATTGAGAGCGAGTGGTCAGCCATTATCTGAATTGGCAACTTGTATGCAACTTTATCCTCAGACGATGGTGAATGTTAGCGTATCTAAAAAGCCACCATTGGAAACGATCCCTTCGATTCAAAAAAAAATAGAATGGGCAAACGCGACTCTTGGCAAGCAGGGTCGAGTGCTTATTCGTTATTCGGGAACGGAATCACTTTGTCGAGTGATGGTTGAGGGTAGGGATGAAGATCAAATAAATGAGATTGCCTCGGCGCTTGCCACTTGTATAGAGAGTCATCTCGCATGAATAGGCCTTTGCTCCAAACATCCTTACTTGAGCGTCGTTATAAAACAAGACACACTCAGATAGACCTTTTTAAACAACTCTCATTTGAAATGTCGGAAAAGGATACGGTATCTATTATGGGAGCAAGTGGGTCCGGAAAGAGCACGCTATTGCATATCATCGGTGGCCTTGATTCTCCCGATTCCGGTGAAATTTTATTTCGAGGTGATTCTATATATAAAATGGGGCATCGATGGCGAGGGATGTATCGGCACCAGCATGTGGGATTTATTTTTCAGTCGTATCATTTACTGAGTGAGCTCACGATTCAGGAAAATGTAGCGTTGCCTGCGCAGATTCATAACGGACGAAAGAGTGCCATGCAGAAAGCTGCAGAGTTGTTAGATGCGATAGGATTATCGGATCGCTTGACACATCGTCCTCAAGAGCTTTCTGGTGGAGAACAACAACGAGCTGCCATAGCGCGCGCACTTGTAAATAATCCATCTTTAATATTAGCCGATGAACCTACTGGAAATTTAGATGCGGTAACGGGGGAGAAAGTCCTGCATTATTTATTTCAACTCATTGAGTCGAGAGGGCATAGTCTCGTTCTTGTGACACATGCTCAACAAGTGGCTAAGCTTTGTACAAAAAATTATGTACTCGAAGCGGGAATATTGAAAGAGGTAGATGGTTAAATGAAAGTATATGTGAGTGGTAAGTGGGTAGACGAAGAAGATGCAAAGGTTTCTGTATTTGATCATGGTCTTCTTTATGGAGATGGCGTTTTTGAGGGAATCCGGATATATAATAACCGCGTATTTTTGCTCAGTGAACACATTGACCGTTTATATGATTCTGCGAAAGCGATTGCCTTAACCATCCCGATGGAAAAAGAAGAAATGATGGAAGCGGTAGCGGAGACGTGTCGAGCGAACGAACTTTCAGATGGTTATATTCGTCTTGTTGTTACGCGCGGAAAAGGTTCGCTAGGGCTTAATCCTTACTTATGTGATCATCCGGAAATTATAATTATTGCAGCGAAGATTCAGCTCTATCCGCGTGATCTTTATGAAAATGGACTAAAAATTGTAACGGTCGGGACGGTACGAAATCATCCAGAAGCCATCAATCCAAGAATCAAGAGCTTAAACTATCTCAATAATGTGTTGGCAAAAATTGAAGCAATTAATGCGGGTTGCATGGAGTGCTTGATGCTTAATCATAAGGGAGAAGTCGCAGAAGCTTCTGGAGACAATGTGTTCGCGATTCGGAAGGGTACTATCATCACACCACCAAGTCATTCTGGTGCTCTAGAGGGATTAACGCGTAATAAAGTGATCGAACTGGCTAAAAATGCAGGATATGAAGTGATCGAATCGCCAATGGCTCGTTATGATTTATATGTCGCCGATGAAGTTTTTCTCACAGGAACTGCAGCTGAAATTATCTCGGTTGTTGAAATTGATAAACGGCCAATCGGGGATGGAAAACCAGGAAGCATAACCGATCATTTAGCGACGCTTTATGCAGATTATGCGAGATCCAACGGATATACTTTATAAACACACATATTTGAATAAAGCTGAGTCAATAAGGCGCAATTGAGACATTATGTATATGTTCGATACATGAAAAATGTTTATTCGTTAGTAAGAATTTTAAAAATTACTCATATTTTTTATCAACAAAAGTTGGTATGTTTAATGCTATCTAAAACGAAGTAAGGATCGTTAAGGATATAATATGAAATGCGAATTTTGTGATCAAAATAATGCAACCATCCATTTAACGCAGGTGGTCAATGGGAGCATGAAAAAGTTGAATCTATGTCAGTCTTGTGCTGAAAAAAATGGGATCGACTTAAACTCACCTATATCTATTACCGATGTTCTGATGGGGATTGACAAAAAATGGACGCGGGGCGAAAGCAGTGATTCTGTGGGCGAATACGATCTGGCCTGCAGTCGATGTCAGATGACCCGTGCAGAATTCAAGAAACAAGCCCGCTTGGGATGTCCCGAGTGTTATCATGCGTTTCTGGCGGAATTAAATACGATTGCGCAGGCGATGCATCATAGTCGACAACATGTCGGTAAAATTCCGGCTCGTGAAGGCAATGAAGTGAAATTGTCGGCTCAAATTACAAGCTTGCAACGTGAGATTGATTTAGCCATCAAGAAAGAGGAGTACGAAACGGCCGCATCACTACGAGATGAAGTACGCAAATTGAAATCATTAATGGAGAATGGTAATGATTGAATCAATTGCTCTGGATGATTTAGTTCAACGTCATGGAAGTTGGCTTGAGACAGGAATTGATGAAGGTCCTGTCATCAGTAGTCGTGTAAGGCTGGCTCGCAACTTGGATGCATATCATTTTCCAAGTTGGGCTCCCGAAAATCAAAAACATGCAATTTGGAATCAGTCGCATGCGCTATTTTCAAATACAGAAAAGCCCTACATGTGCTGGGAGATGGGTACGATTCCAGAAATTGACCGAGAAATTTTATTTGAACGTCATTTAATCAGTCAAGAGCTGGCAAATAAAGAAAGTGATAGTGGCGTATTTGTTTCAACCGATGAAATGATGTCGATCATGATCAACGAGGAAGATCATATTCGGATTCAGGCCCTGAAACCGGGTTTAAATGTAAAAGACGCTTGGGAGTCAGCAAGTGCGATAGATGATGAATTAGAACAAATTTTAACATATGCTTATAATGCTCGCTTAGGTTATTTAACATCGTGTCCTTCCAATGTTGGAACGGGATTGCGTGCTTCCGTGATGTTACATCTTCCGGGTCTTGTTTTATTGGAAGAGATGGATCCAGTTGTAAACGGCATATCAAAAATTGGGTTAGCTGTTCGAGGCATGTGGGGAGAGGGGACTGAAGCTGTTGGAAATATGTTTCAAATTTCTAACCAAATCACATTGGGTAAAGATGAAACTCAAATTGTTAATCATTTAGAACAAATCGTACTGGAGTTAGTGGAGCATGAATTAAATGCAAGACAGCGACTTATGAATGAAAAACAGCTGATTATTGAGGATCACATTTCTCGTTCATTCGGTCTACTCTCACATGCAAAACTCATGGCAAGCGGAGAAGCTCTTAACTTGCTTTCAACACTTCGACTTGGCATAGATTTAAATTTGATCACAGGAATGAGTCGTCAAGAAATGGATCAACTCTTCATTTCAACACAGCCTGCCCATTTGCAGAAAATTGAAGGAAATGAGCTAGATCCCAATGAACGTGATATCGTTCGCGCTGAAATGTTGAGAAATTTTATGAAACATGCAAATCTGAATATTGAACAGGAGTGATATGGATAATTTTACACCACGCGCACAACAGGTTTTGCAATTGGCACGCAAAGAAGCAGATCGATTTAATCATGGATATGTCGGCACGGAGCATGTCTTGCTTGGATTGATTGCACTTGGGCATGGCGTAGCCGTAAATGCACTGCAATCCGTCGGCATTGATTTGGCTTCGGTTCGTGTTGAGGTAGAAAAAGCGGTAGGCACCGGACCGGAAACAAAAACCATTGGAAGTATTCCTTTTACACCTCGTGCGAAGAAGGTTCTCGCACTCTCTGCAAGTGAAGCAAGAAGTCTTGGACATAGTTATGTTGGAACCGAGCATATCTTACTTGGATTATTGCGCGAAGGGGAAGGGATTGCGGCTCGTGTACTTGAAAACCTCGGAGTTGATTTAGATGAGATTCGATATGAAATTATGAAAACACTTGATCCGGAATACGATACAGAAGGCGATGAAGATTTTGAGTCGGAACCGGAAGAAAATATGGCAGGTGGAGGTGAGCCAGCGGCACAACCATCAAAGAGTAAATCAAAGACACCAGCTCTTAATTCGTTTGGACGTGATTTAACTAAAATTGCTTCCTCAGGAAAATTAGACCCCGTGATTGGTCGTGAATCAGAGATTGAGCGAGTCATTCAAATTCTATGCCGTAGGACCAAAAATAATCCTGTTCTTCTGGGTGAAGCCGGGGTGGGTAAGACGGCGATTGCAGAAGGCCTTGCTCAGTGCATTATATCGGGAGATGTGCCTGACTTATTGATTAATAAGAAAGTCATCACCTTAGACCTCGCTTTAATGGTAGCTGGAACAAAGTATCGTGGACAATTCGAAGAACGAATAAAAGCGGTTATGGATGAAATTCGGAAAGAAAAAAATATCATACTCTTTCTTGATGAGTTGCATACCATCGTAGGAGCTGGCTCAGCTGAAGGAACCATGGATGCGGCTAATATTATAAAACCAGCGCTTTCCCGTGGAGAGTTGCAATGTATTGGTGCCACCACGCTAAAAGAGTATCGAAAGCATATTGAAAAAGATGCGGCACTCGAAAGACGTTTTCAAACCGTTATGGTCAATGAGCCTACGATTGAGGTGGCGATAGAAATTATGAAAGGATTGCGGCATAAATATGAGGAGCATCATCACGCCATTTTTACAGATGAAGCGCTTCAATCTTCGGTAGAGTGTTCCGTTCGTTATTTGCCTGATCGTTTTCTGCCCGATAAAGCTATAGATCTGATTGACGAAGCGGGTGCACGTGCACGTATTGGTAGTATGAATCGGCCACCAGAGTTGAAGCTTCTTGAAGAATCTGCTGTGGAGTACGAGCAGCGGAAGAACGAAGCGATCCATGAGCAAAAATTTGAGGACGCGGCCAATTTTAGAGATCAGGAGCGTCAGGCTCGTGAGGAGTTAGAGGCACTTCTTCAGAGTTGGCGTAAACAGGTAGACGAAAATCGAACCGTTGTCAATGAAGACGATATCATGGAAGTGGTGTCGAAGTGGACAGGGATTCCTATCATGAAGATGGGTGATAAAGAGATGGAGCTATTACTTCGTATCGAGGAGGTTGTCGGGGAACAGGTTGTCGGGCAAAAAGAAGCTGTTTCGGCTCTTTCGCGAGCACTTCGTCGTTCGCGTGCTGATCTGAAAGATCCCAAACGACCCATCGGATCCTTTATATTTCTTGGGCCAACTGGTGTCGGGAAAACACTTCTAGCCAAGACGCTCGCAAATTATATGTTTGATGATGCAGAGTCTTTTATTCAAATTGACATGTCTGAATACATGGAAAAATTCAATGCATCACGCTTGGTAGGTTCACCTCCCGGTTATGTGGGGCACGAAGAGGGTGGGCAGTTGACAGAACGAGTTCGTCGAAGACCTTATTCGGTAGTGCTTTTTGATGAAGTTGAAAAAGCGCATCCTGATGTGATGAATATGTTGCTCCAGATTATGGAAGAGGGGCGGTTAACGGACAGTCTGGGAAGAAGCGTCGATTTTCGAAATACCATTATCATCATGACTTCGAACTTAGGTGCCCAAGAAGTCAAAAAAGCGGGCTCACTTGGGTTTGCTCCTTCAAACGAAGAAGCTGATTTTTCTAAGTTTAAAGAGTTGATGATCTCGATTGCAAAGAGAACGTTTAAGCCTGAGTTGTTGAACCGGCTTGATGAAATGATTGTATTTAGGGAACTGGGTCGTGAGCACCTTGAAACGATCATTAATTTGGAACTTTCCAATATTCAAAATCGCGTATTGGGACGAAATATTGAACTTAGAATCAATAAATCTGCACGCGAATTTTTACTCAATAAAGGTTTCGATAAAGCCTATGGCGCCCGTCAATTGCGTCGAACGGTCGAGCGATATCTTGAAGATCCATTAGCGGAAGAAATTCTTCGCGGTGCGATTGAAAATGATTCGGTCGTATCGGTTCGAGGGAACAAGAGTAGATTAACGTTTCATCCATCACGTATCAAAAAAGCGCAGAAATCAACGGAAACTGAATAAGCTTCGATACGCTGAAGTTGCTGACAGGCACTCCATTTTATCTATCATGAAAGAGTATAAGAAATGAGTACAGTTGCTTTTGATCAGCGCTTGAGTGAATGGGCAACTAAGGGGTTTTGCTCATGTTTTGATACAGAGTGTTCGACGGTGGGGGTGGTTCCTACCACCAATGATTCGTTTGGGGATTTTCAGTGCAATGCCGCCATGGTATTAGCGAAAGAATTAAAACGTTCGCCTAGAGAAATCGCGCAAACATTTCTCGATCAAATATCGCTACCGAGTTGTGTTGAAAAAGCAGAAATTGCCGGGCCGGGTTTCATCAATCTTTTTCTAAAAAATGAAGCGATAGCCGAATATATTCAAGACGTAGAGAAGGATGAACATTTCGGTATTGAACAGTCAGGAGCGGGTAAAACGGTCGTCATTGATTACTCAAGTCCGAATGTTGCGAAACCCATGCATATCGGACATATACGTTCGACGGTGATTGGTAATGCGATTGATCGCCTCTACCGGCAACTGGGATTTAATGTCATTTCTGATAACCATCTGGGTGATTGGGGAACTCAATTTGGGTTAATGCTCGTGGGGTATGATGCCTTTGTTGATGAGGTTGCCTTAGAAAAAGCACCTGTTGAAGAGTTAGAGCGCATTTATGTGGCTAGTTATAATCGCTCAAAAGAAGATCCCACATGGCGAGAAAAAGCGAAAGCAGAACTCGTGAAACTACAGCAGGGGGATGCATCATGCCGAGCGCTTTGGGACCGTTTTATTGAGCTTTCGATAAAGGAGTTTAATTCGGTATATGAACGCTTAGATGTCCGATTTGATTTATATCGCGGTGAAAGTTTTTATAACGATGCATTACCTAAGATTATTCAACAGCTTGAAAATGAAAATTTAGCGAAACCAAGCGATGGAGCACTTATCGTAGATTTAGAAGATGATGGTATGCCAGTCTGTATTGTTAAGAAAAGTGACGGCGGCTACAACTATGCCACAACGGACCTCGCAACCGTTCAGTCTCGGCAAGAGGAGTTCAACCCAGATCGAATTATTTACGTAACCGACGAACGACAGCAGCTCCATTTTCGGCAATTTTTCTGCATAGCTGATAAACTCAAAATGAATGCGAATCTTGTCCACGTATGGTTTGGATTGATGCGGCTTCCGGAAGCAACTTTTTCAACCCGCGAAGGGAATGTAATTAAATTGACAGCACTGCTCGATGAAGCAGAGCGTAGAGCACTTGAAATTGTGAAGCAAAACAACCCTAGCCGAACTAAGGAAGATCAAGAAGATTTGGCAAAGGCGATTGGTATCGGTGCGGTTAAATATATGGATCTTAGTCAAAACCCTCAAAGTCTTGTGACTTTTACATGGGAGAAGGCTCTAAACATGGAGGGTAATTCAGCGCCATATTTACAATATGCGTATGCAAGAATTTCTTCAGTCATAGATAAATATAGTGATCAATTCGGAATAGAGTTACTCGATAAAGTATCCATAACATTGGAAGAACCTATCGAGAGAAAAATTGCCCTAAAAATATGCCGTTTTGAATCAGCTGTTACATCCGCTGCAATGTATTACAAACCTAACATCTTAGCTGATTATCTTTATGAATTATCACAACTCTACAGTAGTTTTTATCAAAATGTACCTTTCCTTAAGGCGCAACCCGGTACGCGTGAATCTCGTATTAGGATCTGTCGACTAACAGCAAATATTTTAAAGCAAGGATTACATCTATTAGGAATCGAAACTCGTGAGAGGATATAAGTTAATGGTTAGGTCGATCTATTATTTATTACGTTCTAACTGTATATTTGGTACTAATAGTAACGTCGCATAATATATGTTATGTTAAACTTATATTTTATGAAAGCTCCATATTTAGTAACAAAACTCTAGCCTCTCAATGATGACACACAATATTTATATACTTATTCCATTACTCATATTAGCTTTTTTATTTTCAACGGCTTATATGGCACTTCAGCTAAGTGGTGATGCTGGCATCAGTCGGCTCTTCGAACGGCAACCAAAACATCACAAGTTATTATTGGTATGGCAGAAAAAATGGAATCGTTTGATCGATGCGTATCGTATTACTTTAGCCATCACATCTTATGTTATATTTGTGTTGGTTTATGATCTATCTAATGAATTCGATTTAATTCAAAAAATGGTCTTATACGTTGTAGCACTGGCAACATATATCTTTTTGATTTGGATGCTAGCCCGAGCTATTGCCGAAAATTATGCGGATCGTATTACTCTTGCTGTAACTCCGCTAGCGGTCCTTCTTTCGTGGGTTTTATTTCCTTTCACAGTGTCGTTAAACTGGCTTGAAAATCAGATTCATCATGAATTTACGAAACGATCGGATATTGATGATAGGCCATCTACCGAGGATGAAGTAATTAATCTGATTGATGAAAATAACAATCAAGAATTGGATGCTGAGGAACGTGAGATCATTAGAAGCGTTTTTGAGTTTGGGGACACGGTTGTGCGCGAAGTGATGACGCCTCGTGTTGATATTATCGGTCTTTCATCAACTGCTTCTATTGAAGTTTGTATTCAACTGGCAGGAGAAAAGCCCCACTCTCGTTTCCCGGTTTATTATGAAAGCATAGATGATGTTGTCGGCATGGTTCATATTCGTGACTTGCTCCGCTCGACAACAGATCAGTACGCACTTGAAATATCCACTCTCGTTAAAAAAGTAGCCTTTGTACCTGAAACCATGCCATTAAACGATGTTTTACAGTTGATGAAAAAGAAACGTTCACAGTTGGTGATGGTTGTCGATGAATATGGTGGCACGTCTGGTTTGGTGACGATGGAAGATGTCATCGAGGAACTTGTTGGTGAGATTGAAGATGAATATGATTTAGACGAAAAAGATCTTATAAAGCGTTCTGATGGCACCGTATTGGTACAGGCAAAAATGCCCATATATGAACTGAATGAAAGGTTATCTGCTACCTTTTTAGAGAGCGATGAATACGACTCAATTGGAGGGCTTATATGCAGTGAGTTGGGATGCATTCCTGCAATTGGCGATTCGTTGGAATTAAGCGGTTATGAAATAAAGATTCAGAATGCATCGCAACGACAAGTTAAGATTATTCAATTGAGACCGCTTCATGCAGCAGATGAATCATGAATTAAAAAAACTGTATCGTTGCGTATCTTCTACGTTAATTCCGTGGTTTGAGATTAATCAAAGAGAGATGCCGTGGAGGCGCAACCGTACTCCCTATCGGGTCTGGATTTCGGAACTCATGCTGCAACAGACACGCGTCTCGCAAGCCACGCCTTATTATTTGCGTTTTATGCGACGATTTCCGTCATTGAAAAAGTTAGCAGAAGCAAATTTGGAAGAGGTTTTAAAGGCATGGGAAGGACTTGGATACTATTCACGCGCGCGGAATATGCACAAAGCGGCGAAAGTAATTCGAGATCAATATAGAGGACGTTTCCCTCGAGATCCTCAACAAATGGCAGCCCTTCCCGGCATTGGACCCTACACCACTGCCGCGATCGGTTCTCTTGCGTTTAATCTCAATTTAGCGGTTGTGGATGGAAATGTAATACGCGTTTTATCTCGGTTACTTGCGATTAAATCGGATATCGGCCTTCAATCATCCAAAAAAGAGTTTCAGTCAATCGCTGATGCGCTTTTGATTAAGGGGCGCGCAGGCATTTTTAATGAAGCTATGATGGAGTTGGGAGCGACCATCTGTCTTCCTCAAAATCCGGATTGTTTAGCCTGCCCCATGAAAAAAGTGTGCAAAGCTTACCATGAAGGATCTCCAGCTCAGTATCCGATTAAACAAAAGAAAAAGAAGATTCCTCATTTAGTGGTCGGTGCAGCTGTGGTCAAAAATGAGGATGGAACTGTTTTGATTGCACAACGCCGAGAGGATCAGATGTTGGGTGGTCTCTGGGAATTTCCAGGTGGTAAAAAGGAACCTGATGAATCAATTCACCTATGTGTTATTCGTGAACTAAAGGAAGAATTGGGAATTAACGTGAAGCTTTCGAATAAGATTATTTGCGTTCATCATGCATACAGTCACTTTACGATGGAAATGCATGTGTATTGGGCTCAAATTCAATCAGGAAAACCAAGATCGATTGAATGCAATGACTTTAAGTGGATATCACTTGAAGATATCCGAACCCTACCCTTTTCAAAAGCTGACTTAAAAGTGATTGATGCGATCACAAAAGCGGACTACTTTTAACCTACATCAAAGGTTTACGCATATGAGAGAAATAATATACACCCCATCGGCACCCAATCCAATTGGACCCTATAGCCAAGCAGTTAAAACGAATTCATTCATCTATTTATCGGGGCAGATTCCAGTAGATCCGCAGAATGGGATGCTTGTAGAAGCTGATATAGTGCTCCAAACGAAGCAAGTTTTTGCTAATATAGCGGCAGTTCTTGAAGCGGCAGGATCTTCTTTTTCTAAAGTGGTAAAAACAACGGTGTTTCTAACCGATATGAATAATTTTACGGGTATGAATGAACTCTATGCCTCTTATTTTGACCAGGATGATGCCCCTGCTCGATCCACGATTCAGGTTTCAGCGCTTCCCCTCGGTTCACTCGTTGAAATTGAAGTGATAGCAGAAATTTAAAATGGAACGAAAACAGCTAATTAAATCAGCTCTTTTTTTACTTCTTCTTATTGGCTTAATGGTTGGTGGATCATGGAGAGCGAATCGGATTGAAAACCCCCTTTTTCGAGGTGAAACCATGGGGACAAGCTACAGTATTCGCCTAATCGGAACGTTGCATAAAAAAGAGACGAGTCGATTGGCTGAAAAAATGGATCAACTTCTTTTAGAATTAAATCAATATATGTCCACCTGGATTGAAGATAGCCAGATTAGTTTATTCAATCATAATTTATCTACAGAGCCTGTGTTGGTTTCGGAATCATTTCATACCGTAACCACAAAGGCACTCCTCCTTGCTCAGGAGAGTGATGGGGCTTTTGATCCAACACTTCAACCGCTTCTTAATGTGTGGGGTTTTGGTAGTGAAAGTTCTTCTGAAAATCTTCCAACTCAGAAGGAAATAGAACGAATCCATGCTCAGATCGGTTGGAAAAAAATCGAAACCCTCTCAGGCAATCGACTCAGAAAAACAGAGGATACTATCTCACTTGCACTTGGTGCTATTGCAAAAGGACATGGAGTTGATTTATTAGCAGAGTTATTGACCCATGAAGGTTATACGGATTGGTTTATTGAGGTGGGTGGAGAAGTGAGAGTGTTAGGAAACAATCCGGATGGAGTTCCGTGGAAAATCGGCATTCAAAGTCCTGATGCTTACTTCCTAGATATTTCATTGCATGGCATTGCTCAATTAACAGCGGGTTCAGTGGCTACATCAGGAAGTTATCGAAACTATACGGAGAAAAATGGAAAGCGCTATGCACATATACTAGACCCTCGAACAGGCCAGGCGATCTTAAGTAATTTATTGAGTGTAAGTGTTTTGAGTGATTCTTGTATAGATGCAGATGGCTGGGCGACAGCGCTTTATGTTCTCGGGGTTGATGAAGGACTTACATATGTCGAGGAGAACCCAATGATTGAAGCGCTCTTTATTACATCCACGGAAGATGGGCAGCTTCAGGCCAAATATAGTTCAGGATTTTTAGAAAAAACCGATTATCAATCGATTAAAATGCCGAGGCAACAATTATGAAGTATGTACTCTTATTCTGTAGCACCGCTCTTCTATTTTCCTTAACAGCCTGCGATTCACGCAATCTGAGTGTAGAGGAACGTGAGGAACGAATCGATAGTGTCGTTGAGGCTCGAGAACATATGGAAGCGGGTCGATATCAAGAGGCTGAAGCGGCTTATAAACGAGCGTTAGATGAGAACCCAATGATTGCTCGCCCTCATCTTGATTTAGCAACGATTTATCAGCAGCACATTATTAACCATATCCATGCGATTTATCATTATGATCGTTATTTGGAGCTTCGACCTGAAACGCAAAAAAATGCTTTCATTCAAGAACAACGTTTAAAAGTCGCGCGCATGCTTGCTAATGCTTTTTTGAATAATACACCTGAAGTGAAGAGGCTCATAGATGAGAATAACCTTCTTAAATCTGAAGTCGCGCTCCTTAAACAGGCTTCCTCTCGCCCTGCTCCTTTGTTAACAAGTGATAATGTTAAGAATAAGGCCAATCAAGAAAATGAAACTAAGTACACCATCTACCATGTTAGGTCGGGCGATACGTTATCGCGGATTGCAAAACGGTTTTATAATGATCCAGCCCGATGGGAGCAGATCTATCAAGCGAATCGGGATTCACTTCAATCCCCCTCTGGCATCCGTGTGGGTCAGACATTGGTTATTCCAAAATGAAAATAAGTAATATGCGAAGCGTCTATATTTAGAGAGTGGATGCATACTTACATGTTTAAACGTATAAAGGATTTTAATGAGACTATTCTATTGTAGTTTTCTAATCGGATATTTCTTTTTCATCACTTTTACTTCTACTGCTTCGGATCAACCGAATGTAATTCTTGTCATGACCGATGATCAAGGCTTCGGCGATCTGGGATGCAATGGAAATTCAGCCATTAGAACTCCGCACCTCGATCGGCTTAGTACACAGGGAATTCAACTCGATAATTTTCATGTCGATCCAACCTGTGCACCGACGCGTGCTGCCCTTATGACAGGTAGATACTCTGCACGGTGTGGGGTTTGGCATACGGTACAGGGTAGAAATATGCTTCGATCTCGTGAAATTACAATGGCTGATGTGTTTACACAGAATGACTATCGGACGGGAATCTTCGGAAAATGGCATTTAGGTGATAATTATCCTTATCGACCTGAAGATCGAGGATTTCAGTATGGAGTTTATCATCAAGCAGGCGGTGTGGGTCAGGCACCCGACTATTGGGGGAATGACTACTTTGATGATCACTATATAAAAAATGGGACCCTTCAATTTTTTGAAGGATTTTGTACAGATGTTTGGTTCGAGGAAAGCATGAAGTTTATAAAGGAGAGCGTTCAAAAAAATGAGCCATTCTTTGCATACATTACGCCTAATGCACCCCACTCCCCCTTTTACTGCCCAGAAAAGTATACGAAGGCCTACGAAAACAATCCGAATGTATCACGAACTGAATTTTATGGAATGATTAGCAATATCGATGAAAATATGGGCCGGCTTATGTCGTTATTGGATGAGCTAGAGATTGCGAATAATACTATTCTGATCTTCACAACCGATAATGGAACAGCGGGTGGAATTTATAAAGGTAGAGGATTCACGGCGGGCATGCGTGGTATAAAAAATTCGGCATATGAGGGAGGTCATCGAGTGCCCTTTTTTATGCGTTGGCCAGACGGCAAACTGGAACAGGGTAAAAAAATATCTGAACTGACAGCGCATCTCGATCTCTTGCCAACCCTTATTGATCTATGTGATTTGAACGCACCGGATATTTCTTTTGATGGGGAAAATATTAAAGATCTTTTATACGCATCGGATGAAAAATGGTTGCATCGCTCTCTAATTGTTGAATCACAGCGCGTTAAACATCCAGTTAAATGGCGTAAATGTGCGGTTATGACGGATCGCTGGCGATTAATTGACGGCAAAGAACTCTATGATATCAAAGTTGACCCTGCTCAAGAAAAAGATGTCGCTGAGACCTATCCAGATGTCGTAAAAGCACTTCGGAGCGATTATTCTGATTTTTGGAAGGAGGTATCCAAAGAGCATGAAATTACCAGTTATATTCTGATCGGGAATGAACAAGCTCCACTTGTTTCACTCTCCTCACATGATTGGTTAATTGAAAAGCTTCCCCCTTGGAATCAAACACATGTTATTAAAGGTGAAGTAGCCAAAGTTTCATATTGGGCTATAGAAGTGGAGCATGCGGGAGACTATGAAATATCGCTTCGTCGTTGGCCGGTAGAAGCCGATAAAGCGATTAATGATGGAACATATGGAAAAGCATTTTCATACCACACGGCCCGATTACGAATCGGTGATATCGAAGAGACTGTAGCAATTCCTATGGGAGCTAAAGAAGTCACTTTCAAAGTCACACTTCCAGATGGCTTATTGAAGCTCTCCCCTATTTTTATTTCGGAT
>CEOK01000954.1_pt1 | contig 30217 bp, 32 predicted proteins | sample 427001 | NCBI WGS metagenome assembly CEOK01 (sample SAMEA2591108, study PRJEB7988) | marine metagenome | isolation source: saline water (ENVO:00002010), including | reverse complement strand
CCGTCCAAGTCGATGGAAAGCTTAATTATGTTATAGAAGGAAGTATTTTTATTGGCGGTGCAGTTTTTCAATGGATGCGAGATGAACTGAAGATTATTTCAAGCTCTGACAAAGTGGAGGAGATTGCTTCACAAGCTCCAGAAAATCACGAAGTTTATTTAGTACCTGCTTTTTCGGGGCTGGGGGCCCCATATTGGAAATCAGATGTTCGTGGTAGTATTTTTGGATTGTCCAGGAGTACAAACTCTAGTCACATTGTGAGAGCGGGATTGGAAAGTATAGCCTTTCAAAGCCTTGAGCTTATGGAAAGTATGAATAGTGACTTTAATTCTTTCCAGAAAACCTCAGTTGCCGAATTAAGGGTGGACGGCGGCGCTAGCAAAAATAATCTTTTGATGCAAATTCAGGCTGATATTTTAAATATCCCAATTCTCAGGCCGAAAACTATAGAGACTACAGCTTTAGGTGTTGCTTTTCTTGCAGGAATCAAAGTAGGAGTTTTTAAATCGTTGAGCTCCATTGAAAAACTGTGGGAAATAGACAGGTTGTTTGAACCTTCCCTTAACGACGATTTCCGCCTTTCAAAAATCGCAGGGTGGAAAAAAGCTATTAGGCAAAGTCTTACAAAATAACTTCCTAAATAAATTGAAAAAAATGTTCAAAACCACCAGCCCCAAAACCCACGAGTACCAAAACTAACAAAATAAGCATAATCCATACAAAAAAGAAAAGAACTTTTCTAAACACTAAAGATTCCTCTTCATTCAACTTTCCGATCGACTTCGAAACATTCATAGTCGATAATAGAGGTTTTTTCAGTGGTATTTATGACTTGCTGAGCGAATAGAGTATAACGATCAAGAGTAATTTGATCATCAAAATTATCTCTCTTAGTGTCCTTACAAGTAAAAATAAATTCTGTCTTGTCACAGTTATACTCAGATAGGCCTACCCCAACTGGGCCAATACTTACATTTAATTTAAGGTCGTTGAAATGAAAATATCGGTCAACACTGCTCTTTTCTAGAAGTTTCTCGCCATCTAAAGCATTCTTCTTACACATAAAAACCTGCTGCTTAGCGACAAAAAAACGTTCACAACTAACTAGCATTAACAACGAAACAATTATTAGAGCGAATTTTAGAAGCATAGATTAAATATCTCTCGTAATCGAAATCACTATCTTTTTTTTCTTACTCTCTACATCAACCACTAATCGCGGCTGAACCTGAGAAAATAAGAAATTTTCTGTGCCATATTCCAACTCAATTATAACCTCGTCGCGTTGGTTCTTACCTATTTTTTCCTCCAGATTCAGAAGGATAGACTTTAAATCGGACAGGGTAAGCTTGGAACTTTCAATTTTCATCTCATGACCTTTATCCTTTAGTGCAGAAAAAAGTTTCTGTCCACTTATCTAAAGATATTTCAGAGAAAAGATTGTTTTGTTGGGACAATCGTCCGTCAATCATCTGAAAGAGCCTATACCCTCGGAAGGAATATTGATTAATGCTTTCCAACACCTCCTGACATAACCAGTTATTCTGATCAACAAATTGGCAATTATCCAACACAGTTTCGAGTGTTTTACCTTCAAACTCACGTGTAATTACAATTTTTCTTTCTGCAATTGCCTCGGATATTATAGTAAACTTAAATACGCCTATTTTCTCGCACTTATCAAGACAAGAAAGTGCTTCCCTCTCTCCAGGACATTTAAAGTAATTGATAAAGTCACTGCCAAAAAGGTTTCCACAAAAAAATACTAGTGTAATGAAAATTAAACATATAAACTTAGCTTGGTTTTTGCCTATCATTTTTTATATCAACCTCCTAAAAACTGTTTTAGCCGATACTGTTAAGTTTGACTGCAATGAGCGTGAACAATTGAGTAGAGAATCCTCTAAAAAAAACTCTAATAAAACAATGACGGTCATCTTCAAAGGAAATAAGGCTTTCATTAAAGGAATGATACTCAATTGTAAATTAACTGAAAAATCGATATTTTGTGAGAAAAAATCACTTAATGATATTTGGGAATTGAAGTTCCACATAACTCAAAAAAAAATTCAATACTACACCTACAATACCATTAATAACTCTACAAGAACCTTTTCTGGAATTTGCAAACCTAGTTAAATCAGGTTTTTACTTAGCGCAGCCTTGAGTAACATCGTCGTTACCATCTAACATTTTATATCTTAAGGACCACCAATAGCCTCCGTTTACCATATAATGCTCTGTCTTACTAAAACTATCTTCGCTAACACATTGCCAAGACATTTTATTTTCTACGATACACCCTTCAAGGCTACTTGAGGAGGTATGCTTATCTCTAAATTGAACTATATTGATTATTGAGCTCTGTTCACCTATTTCAACATCAAAATCTATCTGCCCAATATTTTCACATGAATTATCACATGCTTTTGCACTGGCTAGAGAGTTACATTTAAAGCTCTGCAGTTTTTCCTCAGCAAACACAGAGCTTATGCTTAAAAATAATATGATAATCAACAGAAAGCTTCTATAAAAAAACATAATAACTCCCAGACATAAAAAAGATAAGATACAGCTGTTTGGAGTTTAATTGAAAAAAAAGCAAGATTCTTATACCTAAGAATGATAAAACCCGTTTAAAATTTAGTATGGGACATATAATCATCACTCAGTAATTATGATATCAGGAATTTTGATTGCTTTTCTAACAGTGCTGTTAATCTCATTTTTTCGCCTCATCAGAATTATCTTATTAATTTTTTTTGAACTTATACATGATTAAAGGCCAATAATGAATATTGAATTCAAGGATATCAAAACGGTTGGAGATTTAAAAAAGGTTTTAGAAAAACTGGAGCTGTCAGATGACTCTCCTATTAAACTTTTTTACGATTATGATTTAACCTCGACTGAAGATACAAAACTTGTGCGGGATACCTTGGCTAAGTCAAATGGTAATCTACGATATGAAATCCATGAAATTCGGCAAAGTGAATCTGATCAACTTAGTATATACCTTAAATTTCTTTAATTCATAAACTCGTGTTATTTGACAGGAGACAAAATTGCTTGCAAGATCTAGATTATTTGTAACTAACTGTTGTTTCATACCCGTAAAAATTTAAGTTAAAAAGATGAAAAGTCTAATTTCCAAAAATTCACATGCCGCATGTTATATCAACTTTGTGATGAAAACATATGTCACGCTTACATTCCTGAATGAAAGATCTTCGGACTTTGAAAAATTAATTTTAGATCATGGACTCCTGCAGTTAAGGCCTGAACCTGTTAGCCACGAGAAGATTCTTAAAGAAATAGAAGCTATGGATAGAGAAAAGGAACATGACTCGGTGAAATATGCTCAAGTGTTAGATCTTTTCCATGATTATGAGTTTGCAACCGAAAATCTTGGACTTTTTATAGATAACTATGATTGTGTAAGTAAGATATTGCAAAACTCTGCAAATGCCAACAAGTCTATATCTAAGTTTTTAGTACAGAACTATATATCAATTGGCTCATTAGTCTCTCAGAATATGATGGCAGAGAGTTTAAAGGAAAAGAGTGGAAAGGATACTGAAGAAAAACTATCAATCATTCTTGCTAAATTACTGGTATGTGTCCCTCCAAATATGGAGACTTTTAACGAGGAGGGTATAGATATCAAACTTCAGCACATAGTCACTAATGTCACGCTTGCGGAGGACAACAAATTTATTCAATTTGCGGAGGAAATGAAAGAAGTTTTACAAAAAGATTCCTGAGTTTTTGTTCTATTCTAAAATTTTTAAGGTAAAGATATTTTTTAATTCAATTTATTCACTTGCTTAACCATTCTCGAAGTGTAATTAGTTGTTTAGTTTCAACTCCCAGGTTTGGCTCGCAAAAAATTAAACGTTTTTCTCCGGAAGGAAATTCCTGTCGAGCATCATCTAATGCTCTCCAGTCTCTAATGGAGTTTAACTTCACATATTCTTGAATTTCCCTATAACGAGCATAAGGTTCGGACACAGAATCACCAGTTACTCCAATCACCTTCTCCCCTATTTTACCTAAACTACCCTTTAAATAATTCATGTCATAATACAGTCTCCAAGTTGAAGAGATAACCACCTCAAATGAAAATTCAGAAACAAGATCATCAAGCAAATAAATTTTCGAAAAAAGTTTTTTATTTAATCCAGAACTAGGATGCAATACTCCATCAAAATCTAAAAAAAGCGTCTTCATTTAATTACTCAAGTTTAAACATTTACCATTGTTGGCGGAGAGAGGGGGATTCGAACCCCCGGTAGGCTATTCACCTACACACGCTTTCCAGGCGTGCGACTTAAACCACTCATCCACCTCTCCTATTGATTTTCTTAATCGTATGAACCATCCTTACCTACTTCACTTTTCTAAATTGGTTCAGTATTGCAGGATTTTCTAAAGTTGAAATATCTTGGGTCACCTCTACTCCTTTTGCCAAATCTCTCAAGAGCCTTCTCATAATTTTTCCAGATCGTGTTTTCGGTAAATTATCTCCAAATCTAATTTCCTTAGGTTTCGCTATGGGACCAATTTCCTTCGAGACCCATGAGACTAAGTTGTTAACAAGTTTTTCATACTGTATAGAATCTGATGGTTTTTCCCCTTTTAAAACAACAAATGCTATTATTGCCTCACCACTTAAATCGTCTTCCCTCCCAACAACAGCAGCCTCCGCAACAAGAGAGTTAGAAACCAATGCCGACTCGATCTCCATTGTACCTAACCTGTGACCTGAAACATTCAAAACATCATCTATACGACCCATTATTTTAAAATACCTATCAGATTTATTTCTGACACAGCCATCCCCAGCAAGATAGAAACGTCCCCCTAAATCTGCCGGAAAATAAGTCTTTTTGAATCTCTCGGGATCTCCCCAAATACCTCTAATCATTGACGGCCATGGTTTTTTTATTACTAACAGACCGCCTTTTCCATCCTCGAGAATTTCGCCAGTTTCACTAACAACATCAACATCAATTCCAGGAAAAGGTAAGGTGCACGATCCAGGCACCAGAGGAGTAGCTCCTGGCAACGGGGTTATAATATGTCCTCCAGTTTCAGTCTGCCAAAAAGTATCAACGATTGGACATCGATTACTGCCTACTGCTTCGTAATACCAAATCCATGCGGCGGGATTTATAGGCTCGCCAACAGTTCCCAGAAGACGCAATGAACTTAAGTCATAATTAGATGGGTGAACATTGTCATCAGCACTAGACATCTTCAGTAAAGAGCGTATCGCTGTTGGGGCCGTATAAAAAATACTGACTTTATGTCTTTTTATCATATCCCAAAATCTACCAGCGTTCGGATAAACTGGCACTCCTTCAAATACAACTTGCGTTGCACCTACTGCTAAAGGTCCATAAGCTACGTAGGTATGACCAGTGATCCAACCAATATCTGCGGTACACCAAAAAATATCGTCCAGTTTTATATCAAACGTGTACTTCATAGTCAGTATTGAGTGCAAGAGATAGCCAGCAGTAGAATGCTCAATACCTTTTGGTTTACCAGTGGAACCAGAGGTGTACAAAACAAACAGTGGATGCTCAGCCTCAACCCATTCTGGTTCACAAATATCCTCAGTACCCTCTAAAAATTTTTCAAAAAATACATCTCGAGAATCATCGAAGTTTGCCCTCGCGCCAGTGCGCTGGTAAATTATTACTTTCTTAACTAAATTGTGACTTCCGCTAAAAGAAAGAGCTTCATCAACTGCTTTTTTTAATGGTAAAGATTTTCCTCCTCTCTTTTGTTCATCGGCGGTAATTATCAAGGAGGCACTAATATCAATAATTCTTTCTTGTAAACTTTTTGCTGAAAATCCTCCAAAAACTACAGAATGAATAATTCCAAGCCTTGCACAGGCTTGCATTGCCACAATACCCTCTATCGACATTGGCATGTAGATAATAGCTTTATCGCCCTTTTTAAATCCATATCGTTTCAAGCCATTTGCAAACTTACAAACTTTTTTTAGAAGATTTCCATAACTAACTTTTTGAACTTTTCCATCATCACCCTCAAAAATGAGAGCCAGTTTTTCCCCCAGGCCACTTTGAATATTTCTATCTAAACAATTAAATGATGCATTTAACTTCCCGTCCTCAAACCACTTAAAAAAAGGAGCTCCTTCTTGATTTAGTGTTTTTGTAAAGTCTTGTCTCCAAGACAATTCAGTTTTAGCGAGGGAAGCCCAATAATGTTCATAGTCATTCTCAGCTTCCTCACACAACTGAAAATACTCCTCCATACTTTTTACCTTGGCTTTTGAGGAAAAATCTGCAGACGGATAAAATCTACGTTGCTCTTGTAATGATGATTCAATCTCGGTCATAATTTAGGTTCCCCGTTACGAATTAAGCAAAAGTGCAGTTTTTTAATAGCTGAGTAGGATAGTACCAAAAAAAGAGAAATGAAACATGATAAAAGCACAAGATATTGTTGATAGCGTTGCTGAAGCATTTCAATTTATAAGCTACTATCACCCAAAAGATTTTTTAGACGCCCTTCACAACGCATATGAGCTTGAAGAGTCAAAACCGGCGAAAGATGCTCTAGCTCAGATATTAACTAACAGTAAAATGAGTGCCACTGATAAAAGGCCTTTATGTCAAGATACTGGCATTGCTACTGTTTTTGTAACAATCGGCCAAAAATGTATCCTTGATACTAGTAAGTATTCAATAGAGGAATTAATAAACGAAGGGGTAAGATGCGCCTATTTGAATGAGGACAATCCATTAAGAGCCTCAGTTCTTAAAGAACCGTATGGATCTAGAGTAAATACGCGGGATAATACTCCAGCTGTTATTCATTGTGAATTTGACAATAGTTCAGAGATAGATTTCATTTGTGCAGCTAAAGGTGGTGGATCTGAGGCTAAAGCAAAGTTATTCATGTTGAACCCTAGTGATTCGATTTCAGATACCATTGTTGAATCAATTCCGAGTATGGGCGCGGGTTGGTGCCCACCTGGAATTTTAGGGGTTGGGATAGGGGGTACCCCAGAAAAGGCTATGTTGCTTGCAAAAAAATCTTTGATGTCACCAGTGAATATGCTTGCTTTACTAAAGGCTGGTCCAAAAAACAAGTCAGAAGAATTAAGGTTGGAACTTTACCACCGCATTAATTCTTTAGGGATAGGTGCTCAGGGACTTGGAGGGGTTACAACTGTTCTAGATGTTAAGCTTTTGGAATATCCCACGCATGCAGCAAATTTACCTGTCGGCATTATTCCCAATTGTGCCGCTACTCGACATATTCATTTTTGTTTAGATGGGACAGGTCCAGCCACATTTACTCCTCCGAGAGACAATGATTATCCTAGCGTAAATTGGAAACCTGATTTTAACCAAGCTAAAAAAGTGGAGTTATCTCAGTTGACAAAAGAAACTATAAAATCTTGGAAGGCAGGTGACCAACTCTTATTATCCGGACTATTACTTACGGGGAGAGATGCAGCTCACAAAAGAATTATGGATTTTCTCGATCAAAAAACCCCTTTGCCCGTTAACTTCAAAAATAGAATTATTTATTATGTTGGTCCAGTTGATCCGGTCAGAGACGAAGCAGTGGGTCCAGCTGGTCCAACAACTGCTACTAGAATGGATAAATTTACTGAGCGCATGCTTGAAGAAACTGGGCTGCTAGGAATGATAGGTAAAGCTGAAAGAGGGATAGAGACAGTAAATTCTATTAAAAAACATAAATCAGTTTACCTCATCGGTGTTGGGGGAGCCGCTTACTTAGTTAGTAAGGCTATAAAAAAAGCTACTTTAGTAGCCTTCGAGGATTTAGGTATGGAAGCTATTTATGAATTCGAAGTTGAAGATATGCCGGTTACTGTTGCAGTAGATAATCTTGGTAATTCAGTTCATGACTTGGGGCCAGCAAAGTGGAAAATAAAACTTGAATCGGTGTAATTTGTGTCACTCATTTTTATTTTCAATTGATCCTATGAAATTTCTAATACCCTGCTCTGCTACGAGTGCGTCGTCTGACGCTTTTAAATTAGATACACCTACCCCACCTATGCAATATTCGTGCACGAATATAGGTAAACCACCTTCCATTAACCCTTTTAGATCTGGCACTGAAAGAAAAGCGAGTCTTCCTTCGTTTATTACTGTTTCATAAGCTTTTGATGGCCTACGGCCTAGAACAGATGTTCTGGCCTTATGCCAAGCAATAGTGGATGAGATCGGCGGTACCGTATAATCTCTCTGCAACCAGAGTAAATTACCTCCATCGTCACAAACTGCAACGCAAACTTCCCAATTCTTCCCCTTAGCGAACTTCAAACAAGTTTTACCAATTGCCTCAGCATGATCGGCCGTTAAGATCGGTTTAGTCAACATTAAAACCTCCAAATATGATTAGTATGACATTAAATTTGTCTTAAATATACCTTGGCAATATTGCAAATAGTTCTCATTATTATTAAGATAAAGTTCAGTTCAATGATTAAAATTTTGTCAACAAAGGATTAAGATAGTGATTACCCAGAGCAAAAACCTTGCAATAATCAATTGTGTTATTTTATTTACTCTATTGAGTTGCTCAGTGAACATGTCAGCAAAAAGTGATGAGGTCGTGAATGTTTATACCTCGCGACATTATGATATTGATGGCCTGATTTACAAAAATTTCACTGAAGAAACTGGAATACGAGTAAAAGAAGTGTCTTCAAAAGATCAGGCCTTACTTGAGCGATTAAAAAATGAGGGGTCTAACAGTCCGGCTGATATTCTAATTCTTGCGGATGCAGCCAGGCTTTACAAAGCGCAAAGTTCTGGATTTTTTCAAACTTTAAACTCAGTTAAATTAAAAATTGCAATTCCCGATCAATTCCGGTCAGGCGATTCGTGGGTTGGATTAACTACAAGAGCTAGAATTATTGTCTTTAATAAAGAAAGATTTTCAATTGATGATGTAAAAACCTACGAAGACTTAGCGGACAAGAAATTTAAAAATCAATTTTGCAGTAGAACATCTTCTCACCCATACATGCTATCGTTAATTTCAAGTTTGATTACCAATTTGGGGGAAAAAGAGGCTAAAGCTTGGGCTAAGAAAGTAGTGTCTAACCAGGCCAGGAAGCCAAAGGGTGGAGACACAGATCAAATGAGAGCGATAGCTTCAGGAGAATGCGGAGTCGCTCTTACAAACAGTTACTACCTTGTTAGGCTAATGCGTTCAAAAAGCCCAAAAGATCAAAGAGTGATTAATGCTATTGGATATAGCATGCCAAATCAATTGAGTTTTGGAACACACATCAATGTTACAGGCGGTGGAATTTTGAAAAATGCTCCTAACCCTGATAATGCACGGCGATTTTTGGAATATTTAGCTTCACGGAATGCTCAAAAAATTTTCGCCGAGCGAAATAATGAATGGCCCATACTAGAAGATTTACCAATAAAAAACACTGCGCTCTCTTCCCTCGGAGAATTCAAACGAGACAGACTTTCAATAGAACTTATCGGTAAAAACCAGTTTAAAGCCCAGAGTTTGGCAGATAGTGTAAATTGGAGATAATTTATAATTTTCTGTAAGTTAATCCTTTTTTTTTGGCAAAAAATTTTTTACTACCGAAATTTGATTCAAGTGCATCAAGGTTGGCACGTGTCCGACTCCTTCAAACTCCACCATCATAGGTTTAGGGCCTCGATCTATCATCTTTAAAGCAATGTCTCTAGATAATATTTTACTTTGCTCGCCTCTAACCAATAATGTTGGGCAAGTTATTAGGTCGTAAATAGTCCATAAATTTAAATTACGGATTGCTTCTATATTTTTTGTACTTAAATTTTCCCCATAAATATGACTTAACGGAGACGCCAGTATAGCTGGATCATAATGAATTATGTAACTATTAGAGATCTCATTTTTTCGTACAAAGGCCTCAGTCAATATCCGCCATTGATTATTTGAGTGAAAACCGAATTCTTTAAAGCTTCTTTTTACGTAATTTTTTGCTTCGGCAAAGTCAAAAAATTCAAGGAATTTTTCTTTCCTTGCTAAGGAAGCCAACTCCTCCAACTTTGAAAAATTGATCTCTGGCCCCACATCATTCAGAATCAGGGACTCTACGATAATATTATTTAAGTTCTTTTTTTTTAGGAAATATTGCTTAACATTTAAGCTAAATGTTAACTCGTCCTTTATTGCCGAAGTTGCTAAAAACATACCTAGTAATCCTCCTAAAGAGGTTCCTATAATATGTACTTTAGAAAGGCTAAGTTGACTGCACATATCGATCAAATCAGAAATATACTGTGGAATATTGTAAAAGTTTTTATTTTGCAGCCATGAGGATTTACCTCTACCAATCAGGTCAGGACATAAAACCCGGAATTCCCTTGATAACTCTCCCGCGAGAATTGAGAAATCCCCACTAGATCTGGTGTACCCATGTAAACAAATCACAACATTCGGGTTATCTTTTCTGCCCCATTCACGCACCACCATTGTATGCTCCTGAAAAAAAGTCGAGCATTTTATGTTGATGTAGTTCTCTCTACTTTCGTCCAATAATAATCCTTAATTGATGAAAGCTAATTTTGGGAAAACACGACATATATTTTTCATTGCATGCTGAGAGACATGAGAAATACTATTATTTCTAATACTCGCAAAACTACTTACAATCCTAGGAATTTGTGCTGGGGAATTCTTTTTTTCCTGAGATATCCAAGAGGGCGACATATCAGGAGAGTCTGTTTCAAAAACATAAGCACTATCAGGAATTTCCAGAGCGATTTTTCTAATTCGTTTTGCTCTTTCAAAGGTCAAACTTCCACCAAAACCCAAGAGCAACCCAAGCCTTAAAAAATTTTTTGTCTGTATATCGCTTCCATTAAAAGCATGAGCAATACCGTTTGAAATTTTATACTTTCGTAAATATTTTAGAGTAAGATCGTGACTTCGTCTGACATGCAAAACCACAGGCAGATTAAAACTTGATGCTATCTTTAATTGTTCAATAAAAAACCAAAGCATTTTTTCTTTGTTAAATTCGGAAATAAAAAAATCCAGTCCTATCTCCCCGATGCCGACAAATTTAGGATCATTAAATGACGCTATAACACACTGCTTTAGTTTAATTAGGTCACTCTCATCTGAGTCATTAATATGGCAAGGGTGAATTCCTAAACAATAAAAAATACCTTGAAATTTATGAGCTAAACTTTTTACCTGTTGAAAATTTTTTCTTCCAACAGATGGCAAAAGAAAATACCTAACGCCATTTCTAGTCGCAGAAGTAATTTCGTACTCTGGATCCTCCAGAAAGTCTAAATGACAATGCGTGTCAAAAAAGATATGCTTCATTTTATGAGTCCAAAATTACAAAATCTTTTAAAAATACAGGAATTAAAAAAGTCAAAAGCTTTAAAAAACTTTCAACACATTTTAGACAATCCAAAGTACCGTTCCTACACTCAAAACTCTGTAGCTGTTTCCGTCGCTATTGGTCTCTTTTGCGGCCTCCTACCTGCGCCATTTCAAATGCTAAGCGCGGCAACCGCTTCTTACCTGTTTCAAACCAACATTCTCATAGCAGTAGGGCTTACCCTTTATAGTAACCCAATGACCATAGTTCCGCTATACTATCTTGGCTACAAGATTGGGGAATCCGTTTTGGGACTTAGGATATATAAGTCCGATGAAACATACATCGAAAAAAGCAATTTATTAAATTGGCAAAACCTTTTTTTGGAAGACACTACGAACTTTAATCAATTTTTCTCTCAAATAAGCACTGAATCCTTCTCTACGGTGAGTTGGAATCTAATCGTGGGGAATTTCATTTTAGCCATTAGTTTAGCAGTCTCAGGGTTTATACTCACCCACATTATTTGGCAGACTGTAAAGGTTCTCAAAAACTTTAGGTCAAATTAATGTGATAGTTTTACTGCACCCCGCAGCAATAGTCAAATCGTGTGTAACAATTATTAAGGCTGACTGATTTTCTTGAGCTTGGTCTAATAAGACACTAAAAATTTGATTAGCATTCTCGTTATCTAAATTTCCAGTTGGCTCGTCAGCCAACACTAATTTCGGTGCATTCACAACCGATCGGGCAATGGCAACTCTTTGCCTTTCACCTCCTGAAAGCATAGATGGAAGGTGCTTTGTTCGCTTACTTAATCCAACCTTACTCAAAAGCTCCTTAGCTTTTTCCTCCTCATCTTTACTACAGATACCTGCAACAAGAAGCGGCATTAGAACATTTTCTAAAACATTGAACTCTGGGAGCAAGTGATGAAACTGATATACAAATCCGAGAGATTCTCTCCTCAGTCTTGTTCTATTACTGTCACTCATAGAGCTTATAGAATCTCCTAATAGCTTAACTTCCCCCCGAGTTGGCTTTTCGAGCCCACCCATAATATGAAGTAAGGTACTTTTACCACTTCCCGATGGTCCAGTAATTGCAAGAACTTCACCAAAGCTAACCTCTAAAGATATTTTTTTTAACGCCACAACGCTCTCACCAGCAACTGAGTAAATTTTTTCTACATCATTTAACTTTAGGAGAATATTGCATGGGTCAACCTTCCTCATATTTAATTTTTCTTCAAATCAATTTTATTCATACCGTAGCGCAGCCGCTGGCTCCAGACTCATCGCTTTTAAACACGGATAAATTGTCGATAGTACAGTTAGAAATAGCGAGACTACACCTATTGAAAACATATCTTCCAACCTTAAGTCAGAAGGAACTTTATCTATCAAATAAATTCCCTCTGGTAGGACCTCAAACCCAAAAGTAACTTCAACAACCCGAACTATATCTCCAACATTAAGCGCGCCTACGCTGCCTAAAACCAATCCAGAGAAAACTCCAATCAAGCCAAGACAAATTCCTTGAGTAAAAAAAATCAGTAATATTGACTTTTTTGTAGCTCCCATTGTTCTCAAAATTGCTATGTCCGATTTTTTTTCCGAAACTGTCATAACCAGCATGGATACTAAATTGAAGGCTGCGACACCAATAATTAACATTAATATAATAGTCATCATTTTTTTTTCAATTTGGACAGCAGCAAACCAATTTTTATTTTCATATGTCCAGTCCCTTACAATATATTTATCACCAATTAATATCTTAATTTCATTAGCAAAACTAGGTGCATTATTCATGTCGTTCAGGCGTATTCTTAGACCGTCGATGGTGGAGTACCTAAAAAACTTTTTCACATCTTCTTTATTACAAACAATTAAATTACTATCATACTGAAAATGACCAGTATCAAAAATTCCAGAAATTTTGAATTTTTTTATTCTAGGGACGAAACCAAGAACGGAGGCCGGACTTTCAGTACTTATTAGGATAATACTATCACCATATTCAAGTGCTAATTTATCAGCTAATTGTTTGCCAATAAAAACATTAAAACTTCCAGGAGGAAGTAAGGAGTCTCTGCTTGTTGAGGTTAACTTGAGAATATCACTTACCTCGTTCTCCAAATCAGGATCAATCCCCTTAACAAAAACACCCTCTAATCTACCATCCCCTAATAAAATGGACTTGGCATCAATAAATGGCGCTATTCCAACAACATCAGGGTGTTTTGATACTTTTTCCCTTATATTTTCTAATTCACTAAACTCAGCATTTCTGGTTATTAGCTCAACGTGAGCTAATACACCAAGCATTTTATCTCTAACCTCTTTTTGAAAACCATTCATAACTGATAGTACAATTATTAATGTGGCTACGCCTAAAGCGATGCCCGCTGTTGACAAAAAGGAAATAAAATTAATAAAGTTAGAATTATTTCCTGCTTTTATAAATCTCAAACCCACGAAAATTTCGTACATGATTAATGCAATGGTAGTTATTTATGAATAAGGAAGCCTTAGCAATTTTTGATGTCTCTATAAGGGAAGAATACATCAAAAATATCAAATTCAATAGTTCGTTTAAGTTTCTAAAGGAAGTATCGAAATTCACGTCCACCTTTATAGATACGAAGAAACTGAATTATTCTGAGGCGAAAGGTCATCAAGTGATAGATCCAACCTGGATTAATTGCTTGAAAACATTTTTATTAGAAGAAAAGTATTTTGGTCGAGAATCCTTTATTCCCTGGGCATCTTTTATAGCAATGAGTTTGGGACTTAATCCAAATCCAAGAGAATGCTGGGCCATTGTTTGGCCTGCTAAAATCGGAGTCAATGTCAGAGGTGTCTCGCTAGAGATTTTAAAGAAATCAAAATTAGATAGTGAGAGAGAACAAATTTTTTTTGATGAGATTTTGAGAAGTAATGGGACGGTTTTCTCGGTTCCAGATAGCGCTGAATTCTACCTTATTAAATTAGAAGATCAGATTTTAACAGAGACTTTCCTACCGGAATTAAAAAAAATTTATACCAATCCTGATTGTTTTCATTTTGACAGTAACTATTCGAAGTGGAGAAAAATTTTAAATAATATTGAAATGCGCTGGAAACAGCTAGGCCAAGATCACCCGAGTAGTATAAATAGCCTTTGGTCGTGGGGTTGGGGGCAGCTGCCAAATTCAAAGGGTCTTTACGATCAAAAAAGTATTAAAACTAACTCACCAGCCCCCGAATCTGAAATACGAGCTTTTCTTTTCAATGGTCTTAAATGCTGGCTGTATTTAGTTGAAGCAATTGAGTTAGATATAACCTATAATTCAAACGAACTGAAAGAATGCGAATCTTTGGACAATACTGGTAAAACTGTCAGTAAATCGAAGAATTTAAAATTTAGATACCTAAATAAATGTATCAGTTTTCTTAAATCTGCCAACCAGAAACTTGTAAATTACCAAAATAATCACTTTTATATTTCTAAACCAAATGAACTTGCGTACTACAAAGCCAAGAAATCTTCGAGAGTTCTTGGTTTTCTTTTGCCAAAGAGTATTCGAAACCTTTTGTTATTTTTAAAAGATAATCCGTTTGACCAAGGTCAGTAATTTGGCTGTTCATGGCTATACTCAACTAAAAAAGTTAAAAATACCTAGAAAATAAACTTGCAGAATACCGAGAATGTTTTTATAATACTTTAGTATTAGAAAAGCTTGTACTTATTTATACTTTAGTGTTGCTTTAGAATCTTCAAGGTTTTTGTACGTATGTCGATAATGAAATAAAGAAATATATACTTGGGAAATTTTGGAACTAAAAAAATAGGTTACTTATGTGGTACTCGAAAGAAAAAGGGCACCAGAGCAAAGAAAATAAGATATTAGATACCATTAACGGGGACTCCTCTTCGGAACAAGCGGAAAGTTTATTCCTAAGAGCAAAAAAAATTTTATTTTCTGTTGCGCACTCGGTGCAAAATTTAATAAGCAAAAAATCATTTACTTACATCAGTTTAATACTTTTATTTTTAATAACTGCCGGCGTAGCTGCAAATCAACTCTACCTGCCAAGCTTGATAAATTTGATTGAATCTGCAAATTCCGTTGCTAGCCCCAACTCTTTTAATGAAGAGCATCATCGAGAGATAGAAAAGGCCCTATTTGCAAAAAATGAAGAAAAAAGCTTAGAGAATATTTCTGATGCTGAATATTCTAGAAGCTTAGTACTCCTGATTCTTGAGGATTGGAGGAAAAGGTGGTCAGCTAAAGACCTTAAAGGATTTATGTATTTTTACCACCCAGATTTTCCTGATAGAAAAATTTTTCAAAACAATAAAAAAAGAATTTTTAGAAAAGCAAAATACATCAGGATTACGTTAAAAAATATTTCATCTAGAGTGGAGAATAATCAAATAGTGACGAGCTTTAGCCAAGTTTATCAGTCCAAAAGTTTCAGCGACACCGCAACTAAGGAATTACACTGGAAACAAACTGATCAAGGCTGGAAGATAATAGAGGAAAAAATAGTTAACTCCTCTGTCGCAAAGCAGGAAAAAAAATAACGTCTCTTATGGATTCGGAGCCAGTCATCAACATTGCAAGTCGATCTACTCCAATCCCACAACCTCCAGTTGGAGGCATGCCACATTCAAGTACTTTTATGTACTCAGCGTCAAAGTGCATTGCTTCCTCATTTCCGGCATCTTTGTCAGCCGCTTGCAAGGCAAATCTTCTCGCTTGCTCCTCTGGATCATTTAATTCTGAGAATCCGTTTGCAATCTCTCTTCCGCAAATATAAAGCTCAAAACGCTCAGTTATTTTATCATTTTTATCTGACAACTTAGCTAATGGTGAAACCTCAACAGGGTGATCAATTATAAAAGTTGGCTGTACTAATTTTTCCTCAACGAATTCCTCGAATAACATAAGTTGAAGAACTTCCAGATTTAATTTCTTTAAATCAGCTCGTATCAAATCCGAATTCGACCTCATTATATTATTGACCAGATAGTTTTTATCCCTAGCCTTTTTTATACTCATATCCTCAACATACTTAAGAATTGCTTCTTCAATACTAAGTCTTACAAATGGTTTATCTAAGTCAATTGTCTGATCTTTCCAAATAATATGATGTTCTCCTACTATTGACTTCTTTACATCTCTAATGAGCCTTTCTGTGAAATTCATAACCCAAATATAATCTGTATACGCGGCATAAAACTCTAACATGGTAAACTCCGGATTATGGCGCGTACTAATTCCCTCATTTCTGAAACTACGATTCAGCTCAAAAACTTTTTCAAATCCAGAAACAATTAATCTTTTTAAATATAGTTCGGGAGCGATTCTTAGGTACATTTCCTGATCAAGAGCATTATGTTTTGTTATGAAAGGTTTGGCGGTAGCGCCCCCCGGGATGGGGTGAAGCATAGGAGTTTCCACTTCTAAAAAATTTGATTTCTCCATGTAATTTCTCAGTTCGGAAAGTAATTTTGCTCTTTTTAGAAATACTTCTTTACTGTGCTCGTTCATTATTAAATCGAGATGCCGATTTCTATAACGAAGCTCTGGGTCCTGTAAACCATGATATTTATCGGGTAATGGTTGTATCGATTTAGCTAATAACCTTGCGGCAGTGCAACTCAGTGTTAATTCCCCACGCATGGTTTTAAAAATTTTTCCCTCAACGTAAATTAGATCACCAAGATCAAAAGATTTGATTTCGGCATACGATTCATTACCCATAATTTCGCGGTTAAAATAAAGTTGAAATTTACCAGCACTATCTTTAATAGACATAAATGTTGATTTACCCTGAACTCTCTTGAGCATTACTCTACCTCCAAGAGTCGCACTGGAATCTAACCGCTCTAAAACTGCCTTTTCATACTTATCAAATTTTTCCAACAACTCTTTTGACTTATTTGAAGGGGAAAATGTATTCGGATACATAATCTGACACTTCTGACTGAGTTTCTTGAGTTTCTCCCGTCTTTCAAAAACTATTTTTGACTCTTCCGCCTCAGCCTTAGATTCTCTCACAATTCCAATCTTTTCACTTTTTACCATAATTCACCTTAGCAAATGCCCCTCTTCAAACTTTCCTCTATAAATTCGTCCAGATCCCCATCAAGAATCTTCTGCGTATTTCCAGTCTCTAATTGAGTACGTAAATCTTTAATACGCGATTGATCCAAAACGTAACTACGTATTTGATGCCCCCAACCAACATCGGTTTTTGAATCCTCTAGCTTTTTCTGCTCCTCATATTTTTTTCTCAATTCATATTCGAAAAGTCTTGACCGCAACATTTTCCATGCCTCCTCTCTGTTACGATGCTGCGATCTATCATTTTGACACTGAACTACAATTCCAGAGGGGCTATGAGTCAATCTAACCGCTGAATCTGTTTTGTTAACATGCTGACCACCCGCGCCAGAAGCACGATAGGTATCAACTCTAACGTCTGCGGGATTTACGTCAATTTCTATTGAGTCATCAACCTCTGGATAAACAAAAACAGATGCAAAAGAGGTATGCCGTCCGCCTGTTGAGTCGAAGGGAGATTTCCTAACTAACCGATGGACACCGCTCTCGGTTCTCAAATAACCATAAGCATAATCCCCCTTCAATTTTATTGTTGTAGATTTTATTCCAACGACATCTCCCGAAGATTCTTCAAGTAATTCGATTTCAAATCCCTTTCGTTCCGCATACCTAAAGTACTGTCGCCTCAGCATAGATGCCCAGTCACAGGCCTCAGTGCCACCGGCTCCAGCTTGAATATCAATAAAACAATTTAGCGGATCAGATTCATTAGAAAACATTTTTCTAAATTCAAGCTCTGACACTTTTTTTTCTAACCATTCAAAATCAGCTCTCAAATCTTCTAGCACGGTACTATCAGACTCCTCTTCAGCTAAATCGATCAAGTCTGAATAATAATCAGCTTTTTCAGTTAGCTCTATCAACTGTTTTACCACTTTTTCTAAGCTCTTCTTTTCACGACCGAAAAGTTCAGCTTTTTTCGGATTATTCCAGATCTTTGGATTCTCAAGCTCTTTTTCAATCTCTAGCAATCTACTACTTTTGTCTTCGAAGTCAAAGGTACCCCCTAAGGGCGATAATTTTACTCTTCATATTTTGAATAAATTCTCTTCCCTCTTTGACTGATAAAAACTCCATGACCTATTGCAACCTTTCCGTTATTTTTTTATTTAATCCTCTTGGACTTTCAATCCAATATTCTCTTTCCAGGCCTTTTTCAGATTTTTTTAAAGCCACACTCGGTCTGTCTTTTGAAACCCTAAAATAACCGAGCAAATCGCTCTCAAACTGCTTTGCACCCATTTTTATACTCTCCCCATTTTCAAACACCTTACGAATTGAGTCGTTCAATCTATCCCACTCCTCAGCTGCAATCCAATCAATTTTCGGTACAATTATGATATGCGTAATACCATATCTGACATAGTTTCTAAGTTTTGTAATGTCTTCATTAGATAGGGCAAGACAACCATCTGAAGCTCTTGGCTCTCTGACATGAACACCTTCAGGCACCCCGTGAATCCAAATTCCATAACCCGTTCTTCCAGATTTTCTATCATCTGCGTTAGGATAGTCTAAAGTTATTGCTAACCTACCCAACAATCCATCAGCCCTAAGTTTTTTCGGATTCTTAATTTCTTTAATTAGTCTGTAGACACCCAAAGGAGTTTTTTGATCACCTTCCTTGACTTTGTTGTCACCTGATAAACCAATCGAGGCATAAAAAACTTCCGACAACCTAAGTTTTCCAGAACTAGATAATTGATAAACGAACAGTCTTGTGCCCGATGTTTCCATAATCAGGACCGTTTTTATTAAACTGTTATCTTTTGGAATTCCAATGATATTAGCTGGGAACCTGTCCACTGGTATAGGCAAACTTCTGACGAAAGCCTCGTCGACAAACTGTTTATCTAAATCTTCATATTCCAAGTCAATTCCTGCCATTGTGAATAAAGATTGAGCTCTCAGCCAATGAGCTAGCGCGGACCTGGGTTCGTCAATGCTCGCAGATCTAGAGTAATTTTCCACCCTCATTATGCTTTTGTGGTCTCCATTAGCGAAAGCTTTGGATGCAACTCTAAGCGACACGTTAACGGACCCCGCTGATACTGTATTGTGCATTATTGCTTGAAAACAAATGACTACAAAAAATATGCTTACATTTTTTTTAACCATGGTTTAATTATAAGATGAAATCAAAAAAAGAATTGAGAAAATCATTACTAAGCCTGAGAGATAAACTAACTGAGGTTGAACGATCGCAATCGTCAAAAAAAATTTCTCATAGTTTAAGTAAGATAATCCAAAAAGAAAAAGGTCCGATTGCTTTTTACTTGCCAATTAGAGACGAGTATGATCCAACAAATGTCATTAAAAATTGGCTTAAAGACAGTAAACAGAATATTGCATGCCTTCCAGTTATAGTTCGTAAAAATGCCCCGATGATTTTTAGAAAATGGACAGAAGATTGTAAACTCACAGAGGATTTATTAAATTTATCTGTTCCGGAGGAAAGTGCTGATGTTCTCCTTCCCTCTTTGGTTATAGTACCCACTCTGGGTTTTGATTGTAATAATTTCAGGTTAGGATATGGCGGTGGATATTACGACAGGACCCTATCTGGGCTCGATTCTCTGAATGTAGGAGTGTGTTTTTCCATCGGAAAAGTGCAGCGATTGACGGTACAAGAATACGATATTGCATTAGATTACATCATATCTGGCTAAAAAAACTATCCCTCAAAAATAATTTTCCAACCATTTCCATCGTTTATCAACTCCATAGTTTTCACTGTAAATAGGCGAGTGGAACCAGATTTGTAGCGTTGTTCGAACGAAATTTTTGCAGTTTTATTCGAGACTGTCTTGAATCTCAGCTTATCAATCTTTACTTTAATACTGCCTCTCTTTTTAATACGAGGTTTCCTAAACTTACTCCATTTTTTTAATGACTTATATCTCTTATTAGAGAACTTCGCCCCATAAAAACCGATATAAGCCTCAAAATCCTTATTCGACCATGCATCAGCCCAGAAAGCCAACATTTCTCTAATTTCCTCTCGACTATCTTTAACTATCGACATTGGAACCTCACTACCCAACTTGGGCAAAGTAGCTTCAGCAATTTGGCCATCACTTTTTTCCCCGCTTTCACGCACAAGAGCGGTCCGAGTTCGAGTCAGATCCAAAACCTCAGATTTTAAAGCTAACAAATTGTCTGGGGAATCTCTTTTTAACGCCTTAGTGTAAGAGATGGCAGCTTGCCTAGCTAGAATTTCCCTAAGATTTAAGAAAGCACTTCCGGTTTTTGGATCTCTACCAATAGCATTTTCCAACAGAGCACGAGCTTCATCTAATTGGCCCATTGCAGCCAAAATTACAGACATATCATTTGCGACTTCAATGTTCTCTACATACTGAACAGATAGGCTATCGTAGGCTGCGAGAGCTTTATTTAGATCTCTGTTCTCAATAGCTATTTTTGCCTGCATTCGCGCCGAATTAAGAAGCTCTGAAGGCACCTCAACTCCGCAAGCGATCTGCACACTACAGACGCACCAAACAAACATCAGAAAAATCCGCATATATTTTTTAATATTTACCACATTATCTACTTTATTCTCTAGCATGATTGATAGTGTAAAGAGGGATTTCAACTTCTAAGTCAGCAACACCCACATCAACTTGGCATGATAACCTAGAATTTCCTGTTAAACCCCAAGCTCTATCCAGTAAATCTTCTTCGTCTTCATCGGCACACTCCAGACTTTCAAAACCTTTTTTAATAATCACATGACATGTGGTGCAAGCTCTAGACATTTCACAAGCGTGCTCAATATTTATATTATGAGAGAGCAATGCTTTACATAAATTTTCACCCTTCTCTAGGACAAACTCCTTCCCATCGGGACATAGCTCGGGGTGACGTAGAACAGTTACTTTAGCCATTATTTTTCCTCACAAGACGAATTAGCGCTAACATTTTTGATATTTTTACCCACAATTGCTTTTCCGATGGCTCTATTCATTCTTCTTTCCACCAAAGGAAGAGCCAACAAATTAATCTCATCATTTATTAACTTGAAAACTTCGATTTTCGCTATTTTCTCCCTCAATAATTTTTCACCTTTTTTAATGGCATCATCTAGATTTTTAGATTCCGATGCATCAAGAAGATCTCCATCAACTTTAATTGCTGTTCTTACAGCGTCTAAATTCATTTCAAGTTCAACTAAGGTTTCCTGGTAAATTCTAGAATTTTTATCTTTAGAAGCATGAGAAAAACTCTCGCTGATAATCTTTTCAATCTCGTCTTTGTCCAAACCGAAACTTGGCTTTACCTCAACAGAAGTAGTAACACCCGTTTCATTTTCCTTAGCCTCAACTGCTAATAGTCCATCAGCATCAACTTGGAATGAAACTGTTATACGAGCCTGCCCAGATATCATTGGGGGTATTTTATCAATTAGGAATCTGGCTAAACTCCTGCAATCCCTTACTAACTCTCTCTCCCCTTGAACAACATGAATTATCATTGCAGTTTGCCCGTCCTTGAAAGTAGTAAACTCCTGGGCTTTGGATACAGGTATAGGGGAGTTCCTTGGGATAATTTTTTCAACAAGACCTCCCATCGTTTCTAACCCTAAACTTAACGGCAGAACATCTAAAAGAAGCCAGTCATCGCCTTCACCTCTGTTCCCTACGAGCAAATCAGCTTGCAAAGCGGCTCCCACAACTACCGCTTCATCTGGATTAATATCCACACGAGGTTTGCGGCCAAAAAACTTTTCAACCGCCTTTCTTATAACATTTAATCTCGTCGACCCACCTACAAAAACTACTTCGTCAATAGCGGTCCTATCCAAGCCAGAATCGAATAATAGTGACTTACAAATATCAATTGTTTCATCAACGAGGTGTTTAGTTGCGTTAATAAACTCTTTCTCAGAAATTTTAAAAGATAAAAGCCGCTTACCTCTAAATTCCCAAGTGAATTCCGCAATCTCATCGATATTATCTTTAAAGAAAAAACCCTCCTTGACATTTTTTACCTTTTCAAGAAAACTGCTCAACTCATACTTTGTAAGTTCCCCGATCTGAATTTTTTTACCAGCCAAAAGAAGCTTAGCTAACTCTTCGTCAAAATCATCCCCGCCCAAAGAGGTGTTTCCACCAGTCGCAATAACCTTAAATATTTCCTTTTCCAATTTAAGTAAAGAAACATCAAATGTGCCTCCCCCTAAATCGTAAACGAGAAAAATCCCTTCCTTTTTTTTATCGAGACCATAAGCTAAAGCAGCAGCAGTAGGTTCATTCATCAATCTCATCACCTCAAGTCCAGCTAATTTGGCAGAATCTTTTGTTGCTTGTCTCTGAGCATCATCAAAATGTGCGGGCACCGTAAGAACAACACCCTCCAATTGACCGGAGGCAGATTCAGCAATTTTCTTCAAGTGAATTAATATTTCAGCAGAAATTTCTACCGGTGACTTTTTCCCAGAGGGAGTGTCAACAACAAGCTTCTTTCGGCCCTTTGATTCTTCTTCAAGTAAATGCACACTTAAAGCTTTTTCGCTAAAATCTGAAAGCGCTTTACCCATTAGTCTTTTGACCGAGGATATAATGACACCAGATTTATTTAAGTTTGAGCCAACCACACTGCCTACTAAAGGATCACCGCTTTCTCTATAGTTAACTACCGAAGGTATGATACTGGCACCATTGACATCCAAAAATAGTTCAACTTCATGGTTTACAACCGAGCCAATCAAAGAGTTTGTGGTTCCCAGATCTATTCCAGCAACAAACTTTTTTTTCCTGTCTTGCTGTGCCCCATCTGGTTCAGAAATTTGAAGTAATGCCATTATCAATACTTCTCTATAGCTTTTTTAATAGAAACGAGAAAATTTGTTGCAAACATCAAACGACTTATCTGATTACCAAGTAAACTATCAAAGTTTTTTTTCTCTCTCGTTTTGAAAATACGACCTATCTGCAACATGGCATTGGCCTTAACCTCCATAACTTCAGACCACAAATTATTCAAGTGTTCAAGTTGCTTATCAGACAGCTTTTCTAATTGCTCAATGTCGTCCAATCTCTCACGCAGCTCCAATTGATATTCCAAGCTAGCTGTATCGGACTCCCTAAATTCCTCCACTTTAGAGTCGACGCCAAGTAGCGAGCATAAGTGAATAGCTCTACGAATTGGATCCCGTAAAATGTCAAAGCCGGCGTTTATTTGCGTGGAGTACTTATTGGCTGCACTTCTTTCAATTTGCGAACTATTCACAAACTTATCCGGATGAACTTCTAACAACATAGAATCACGAATTCTCTCTAGCTCTCCGACTTCTATTTCAAAGTCTTCCTTCAAAGAAAACAGCGAAAAATAATTGCAAAATTTACCTGTCACTGCGAATCACACTTGAAAAGATTCCCCGCAACCACATTCACCCTTGATGTTTGGGTTTGTGAACTTAAACCCCTCATTTAGACCTTCCTTGACGAAGTCTAATTTTGTTCCGTCCAAATAAACTAAACTTTTCGGATCTACAAAAATAGAAACACCAAAGCACTCAAACAGCAAGTCATTTTTATCTTTGTTGTCCACAAACTCTAATTTATATGCTAACCCGGAACAACCGGCGGTTCTTACACCAAGTCGTATTCCACTCCCTTTGCCTCTTTTTACTAAAGACCTCTTAACGTGTTGGGCAGCTTTTTCAGTTAACGAAACTCCATTCATACTGAACCCCTACAGGTGATGTTTTTATTCTGACTTCTTTTTGTAATCTTGAACAGCAGCTTTAATGGCGTCCTCAGCGAGAATGGAGCAATGTATTTTGACAGGTGGCAGTGCCAACTCGCTAGCTATCTGGGTATTGCGAATTTTAGCCGCATCCTCTAAAGACTTCCCCTTGACCCACTCGGTAACAAGCGAGGAAGAAGCAATTGCTGACCCACAGCCGTAGGTTTTGAACTTTGCATCTTCAATAACCCCCTTTGCATTAACCTTGATTTGAAGTTTCATTACATCACCGCAGGCCGGAGCACCAACCATACCAGTTCCGACGCTTGGGTCCTCTTTATCTAATGATCCAACGTTTCTAGGATTCTCATAATGATCTATCACCTTGTTGCTATATGCCATCAACCTCTCCCTTGTAAATTAGTAGTGGACTAATGAGCTGCCCACTGGATTTTGTTCAAATCAATTCCCTCTTTATGCATTTCCCACAATGGAGACATCTGTCTGAGCCTACCCACCTGTTCTGTTAACAATTTAATTGTATAATCAACATCCTCCTCTGTGGTAAATCGCCCTATAGAAAAACGAATGGAGGAATGTGCTAGTTCATCACTCCTTCCTAATGCTCGTAGTACATACGAGGGCTCTAAACTAGCACTTGTGCATGCGGAGCCTGAAGAAACAGCAATGCCTTTGATGGCCATCAGCAAACTTTCGCCCTCGACATAATTAAAGCTGACATTCAAGTTGTGAGGAACCCTCTTATCCATATCTCCGTTTAAGAAAACGGATTCAATCTTACTTAAACCGTCCCACAGCCTGTCACGCAGTGATCGGATGCGCTCGTTTTCTGAACCCAAGTTTAATTTGGCGATTTCAAACGCTTTTCCCATCCCCACTATCTGATGAGTTGCAAGAGTTCCAGATCGCATACCTCTCTCATGCCCCCCCCCATGAATTTGAGCTTCCAATCTGATCCTAGGTTTTCTCCTTACGAATAGAGACCCAATTCCCTTTGGGCCATATGTTTTATGTGCAGAAAATGACATCAAATCAACTTTCATACTCTTTAAGTCAATCACAACTTTTCCAGTGGCTTGAGCACTATCCACATGAAAAATAACTCCTTTTTCTCTACAAATATTGGCAAGTTTTTCAACATCTTGAATAACTCCAATCTCATTATTTACAAACATAATAGACGCTAAAATCGTGTCCGGCCTCAGACACTTCTCAAAATCATCTAAATCAAGAAGTCCATTCTCCTTAACCCCGAGATAAGTGACATCAAACCCTTCTCTCTCTAATTCCCTGCATGCGTCTAAGGTTGCCTTATGCTCTGTCTGTACAGTTACGATGTGCTTACCCCTATCCTTATAAAATTTTGCCACACCCTTCAATGCTAAATTTATCGACTCCGTCGCTCCCGAAGTCCAAACGAGCTCTCTCGGATCGCAGTTAACTAAGTTTGCGATCTGCGCTCTAGCATTTTCAACAGCTTCTTCAGCTTTCCACCCAAATTTGTGGCTCCTGGAGGCTGGATTTCCGAAATCTTCTCGCAGAAACGGAACCATAACGTCAACAACTCTTGGATCCACCGGTGTGGTAGAAGAATAATCTAAATATATTGGATCTTTCATAGTTAATATTCCTAATTAATCCTTGAACACTACTTCCATAGGCTTTACTTCAGCTTCGCCAGTTAAAACTTTCTCTTGCTTCTGTCTTTGCTTCAAAACCAAATCATACAGATTTACAGAATCAAGAAAATCTACCATATGTCGACTCAAGTCAGCCCAAAGTTCATGTGTCATGCAAACATCATCATCTTTGCAATTTTGTTTGCCACCGCACTGAGTCGCGTCCATAGGTTCATCGACAGCGTAGATGATGTCAGCCACGGTTATGTCCGCAGCCTCACGACCCAAACGATAGCCGCCACCAGGTCCTCTACAGGAACTTACTAATTCATGTCTTCGCAATCTACCAAATAACTGTTCCAGGTATGACAACGAAATGCTTTGTCTATCACTTATCCTTGAGAGTGCTACCGGCCCCTTCTCCTGCCGTAAGGCCAAATCAATCATTGCAGTAACGGCAAAACGTCCTTTAGTGGTAAGTCTCATGCCAAATCTCCTATTCCCGACCATTATACTCAGTTTTAAGAGAGTTACACAGTAGATTTAGTTCCAAAAAGCTAGAATTTATAGGGTTATCTTCTCTTGAACCCCTCAGGCTACCTTCGAGGATCTCAACCTAATCATTTCTGTTAAGCCCCTACAAGCATCCTCTATACTTTTAAAAACAGCTTCAATGGATTTCAAATTGTCCATCTGAGGCATGCCAACCGTTGCATTTATCGAATTTGGAGCAAAGCGCATTATCAAGTGAAGCTTACACCAATATTTCTTTGGGCATGATTTCCTTATCGCGGATAGATCCTCCCAATTCATTGCGAGGATATACTCAAATCTTTTAAAGTCACTTTGGGTTACCCTTCTAGTGCGACGGTCGCCAAGGACATAGCCTTTCTTTGAGGCAATCTTCCTCAATTTTGTTCCCAAAATTGTAGTTCTAAAAACTTTCTCATCCGACTCTCCGATCGTCAAACCAGCTGAGTCAACCATTACCAAATCATCCAAACCCAGGTCACGCAGCTTGGAGACTAAAATAACTGCCGCTAATGGCGATCTGAATAAATTTTTATTGGATACAAATAATATTTGCGTCATTATCTCCTGCCCATTAAGTAATTAAAAATTATAAATTGCAAAGCCTCAAGTATCAAAAATATTACTAACTACCGACAATTCTCTTACTCAAACTCGCTGTATTCTTAACTTCGAGCAAATTTAATTTGAGTATGTCTAATCTATCCCTACATTTTGCAGCATCTTCAAACTCTAAATTTCTAGCATGATTTAACATATCCTTTTGCAATTTCGTATATTCTTTCTCCATACTTTTTTGATTCATGAAATCGACTTCCTGAATCTCATCATCTGTTGATTTCAATAAAGAATGGCTTTTCTCCTCTGACACTCCATCTATCATTTCCCTAATTTTTTTATCAACTCCTTTCGGCCTTATTCCATTCTTTTTATTGAAAATAATTTGTTTATCTCTCCTACGGTTCGTCTCTGCGATAGCTTTACTCATGGAATCTGTTTCTCTGTCAGCATATAAAATAGCAGTTCCGTTTACGTTACGAGCAGCCCTTCCAATAGTTTGTATCAAGCTCCTATGTGATCTTAGGAAGCCTTCTTTATCAGCATCAAGAATAGCCACTAAAGATACTTCAGGTATGTCGAGACCCTCTCTCAATAAGTTGATACCAATCAAAACATCAAAAATACCAAGCCGTAAATCACGAATAATTTCAACCCTTTCAACTGTATCTATATCAGAATGCAGATACCTCACTTTTAAACCTACATCATTAAAAAATTCGGAGAGATCTTCAGCCATTCTCTTTGTTAGCGCAGTAACCAAGACTTTATCTCCATTACTAATTCTTTTCTGAATTTCATGAGAAAGATCATCAATCTGATTTGTTGCAGGTTTAACCAATACTAGTGGATCTAGAAGGCCAGTTGGCCTTACAACCTGCTCGACCACATCAGAGCCCGACTTCTGTAATTCATAATCTGAGGGAGTGGCAGAGACAAAAACCGCCTGCCGGACTTTGGGCTCGAATTCATCAAACCGTAAAGGCCTGTTATCAAGCGCAGAAGGAAGTCGAAAACCATATTCAACAAGAGTCTCTTTTCTAGAACGGTCTCCCCTATACATGCCTCTCAACTGACCAACTGTAACGTGACTCTCATCAATGAAAATTAAGGCATCTTTTGGTAAATAATCAATAAGTGTTGGAGGCGGTTCCCCAGCCATAGATTTTGAAATATGTCGGCTGTAGTTTTCAATGCCCTTACAAAAACCTAATTCTTGCAGCATTTCAATATCAAACCGAGTTCTTTGCTCAATTCTTTGAGCTTCGATTAGTTTTCCCTGACTTTCAAAAAAAGGGATTCTCTCAGCTAATTCTTCCTTAATCGCTTCTATAGCTTCGTTTATTGTTTCTCTTGGAGTTACGTAATGAGAGGAAGGATAAATTACTGCGCGTTTGACATTTCTTAAAATTTTCCCAGTCAGGGGATCAAAAAAAATTATTTCCTCAACTTCTTCATCAAATAATTCTATCCTTACAGCCACATCTGAGTTTTCAGCAGGAAAGATGTCAACGGTATCACCTCTAACTCTGAACCGTCCTCTAGTAAACTCCGTATCATTTCGAACATACTGCATAGAAACTAATCTGCCGATTATTTTTTGCCTTGAAATTCTATCATTTTGCCTTACGGCTAATACCATTGCATGGTAGTTTGAAGGATTACCGATCCCGTAAATACAAGACACAGAAGCAACAATGATTGTATCTCTCCTCTCAATTAACGATTTGGTAGCTGATAGTCTCATCTGCTCAATATGTTCATTAATTGCTGAATCTTTTTCAATAAAAAGATCTCGCTGAGGGACATAAGCTTCAGGCTGATAATAATCGTAGTAAGAAACAAAATACTCGACAGCATTTCTGGGAAAAAAATCTCTCATTTCAGAGTAGAGTTGAGCTGCTAATGTTTTATTCGGAGCCAAAATCAGCGCAGGCCTGTTCAACTCCCCAATAACGTTAGCCATGGTAAAAGTTTTACCAGACCCCGTAACTCCAAGTAAAGTCTGAAAAGCTATTCCGTCTTTAAGATTTTCAGATATCGTATTAATTGCTTTAGGCTGATCCCCAGCGGGACTAAATTTTGAATCTAAACTAAAAACACCACTTGAACTGGCTATCACCGTTTTGTCGTCAACCATGCTACAGTTTTTCAGTTAATTTACTCCCGTACTTTGCCCGATATTCAAGTTTTGATTCTTGTGGATTTACACGCGTATAAATGCATGTAATATGAGTTAGATCAATACCTGTTACCTTGTTAATATAATACACATGTATTTTTTTTTAATTGGTTTAATTAATCCGTTCTAGCTAATCAGAGCTTACCTTCAATTATTATTTTAACTTATTATTCATGAGTATATATTTTAACATTTCGAAATTTCCGCACGATCCAATATTAGGTTTAACAGAAGAGTTTAATAAAGACCCCAGAAAAATAAAGTTAAATCTTGGGGTTGGTGTTTACCTGGATGAAGACGGCAAGATACCTGTACTTAACAGCGTTGCCGCGGCAAGCAATATAATCTTTGATCTTTTTAAAAATCGAGGTGGCTATTTGCCGATTGGAGGTGTAACGAAACATACTGAGCTAGTCAAGACACTTTTACTCGGCGCAGAAAGGAGCATTAATTCTCATAATAAGCTTACAACTGTTCAGGCTTTGGGGGGTACTGGAGGCTTAAGATTAGGGGCGGAATTACTTAAACGAGTAATTCCTAGTACTTCTGTCTACATTAGCAATCCAAGCTGGGAAAATCATCGGAATATTTTTGAGGCAGCTGGATTTCCAGTTAAAGAATACCCATACTACAACCCTGAAAATAACAGCCTGAATATGGCAGACTATCTGGATACATTGAGACACGTTCCCTCAAGGTCAGTAATTGTTTTACATGCATGTTGCCATAACCCCACAGGGATAGATCCTTCAAAGGCACAATGGACAGAAATTTTGAATGTTTTCAAAGAAAAGGGGCACATACCTTTTTTAGATTTAGCATACCAAGGTTTTAACGGTACGGTTGAAGAGGATGCCGAGGTGGTTCGATTGTTTTCCGAGTCGCTTGAAACTGTATTTATTGCAAATTCATTTTCGAAAAACATGTCACTTTATGGCGAGCGTATCGGGGCTTGCACCGTAAGTGCAGCTAATACCAAAGACCAACAAAAAATTTTGAGCCATTTAAAAAATATAATTCGAGGAATCTACTCTAGCCCGCCTTCATTCGGCCAACAAATTGTTTCGCAAATATTAGAGAAAGATAACTTGAGAAACCAATGGGAAGAAGAGTTGAAACAT
>CEOK01013893.1_pt1 | contig 30500 bp, 34 predicted proteins | sample 427001 | NCBI WGS metagenome assembly CEOK01 (sample SAMEA2591108, study PRJEB7988) | marine metagenome | isolation source: saline water (ENVO:00002010), including | reverse complement strand
ATAAGCCAAGGTTTGCATATAACGAAGACCATTTTCTAAGAATAGGCCACTTGCTCCAAAAAATATAAAAACTGGTTCTGAAATAATGTAGGTGATATAGCCTATCAGGACAGATAGCACTAAAGAAATAGTAAGCGACTGTATGTAAATATAAATAGCATCATCTTCTTTTTTCGCGCCCAAAAGATTAGAAACTAATGCAGTTGTCCCTTGGCCAAAACCTACTGCAAATGCCAGTAAGATAAAATAAACTGGAAAAGAAATTGCTAAACCCGCAAGGGCTTCTGTGCTAATCAAGCCAGCATAAAAGGTATCTACAACATTATATAATGTGTAAAAAAGCATACCAATGCCAGCAGGCACAGCCATACTGATTAATTGTTTTTTAATATTACCTTGTGTGAGATCCATAAATTAAAAAGGTTTTGCAACAACTAGTATAACAATTAGGATCAAAAGGATAGTGGGAACTTCATTAATTATACGAAGATATCTAGAGCTATAATCTCTGTAGTTATGCTCCAATTTCTTTCTTATTTTTGCTAAATACATGTGAAAACCAGATAAGATGATAACTAAAATAATTTTCAAAACTAACCAACTTGCAAATCCCACATAATGAATAAGACCTAAACCAAATATCCAAGTCAGTATCATAGCAGGGTTCATAATCACTCTGAGTAACTTGTATTCCATTTTTTGAAAAACATCATTCATCTCTCTATTGGTATTATTTTCAACATGGTAAACAAATAGGCGAGGAAGATAAAACAACCCAGCAAACCATGAAACAAATGAAACAATATGCAAAATTTTTAAAATTTCATACATTGTTAAGTCCACTTCGCTTCTGGTGGCATTGACATGAGAATAGCATCAATATTTCCTCCTGTTTTAAGACCAAATAAAGTTCCTCGATCATATAATAAATTAAATTCCACATATCGAGATCTTTTTTTAGAAAGCACTTTTAAATCACTGTCATTAAAATCAAGATTTTTTTTTCGATTAACATTATCAATTAAAAAATTAATAAAATATTGCCCAGTATCTTTAATAAAAGATAAATCTTTTTCAAAATTATCATTGATATAATCAAAAAATATTCCCCCAATACCTCTTGGTTCATTACGATGTTTTAAATAAAAATATTCATCACATTGTTTTTTAAATCGATCATAATAATCTTTATGATGTTGATCACATGTTCTTTTAAGGCCATGGTGGAAATTATCTGTTTCTTCTTTTTCAGGGATGGCAGGTGTTAAATCACATCCACCTCCAAACCATTGTTTCCCTTTCGTTGTGATATATCGAGTATTAAAATGGGCTGCTGCAATTTTTGGATTTTTCATATGAGCTACAACTGATATACCACTTGCCCAAAAACTAGGATCTTCTTGCGTGCCGGGCATACTAGCCCTAAATTCCTCACTAAATTCACCATGTACAGTTGAAATGTTAACCCCGACTTTTTCAAAAATCTCACCTTTGAGGATAGACATTTTTCCTCCACCCCCTCCAGGTCTTTGCCATTCTTGTTCTTTAAAATTTGATCCATCTACTTTTTGGATTGCACCTACCATTTGATTACGAAGTTCTCGAAACCAATTCTCAGCTAAAACTTTTTGATTATCTATTCGATATGTCATACCCATCCGTGTAACTCATTTTCTAATAATGAGGTAAGGAGAAGTATATGATCATCTCGATCATTAAGACAGGGGATATATCCAAATTTTTGACCACCGTTTTCCATGAATATTTCTCTATTTTCTTCATTAAGCTCTTCAATTGTCTCTAGGCAATCAGATGAAAAAGCTGGACTGATAACATGGATATGATCTGTTCCATCTTTGGCTAAACTTTCAATCGTTTTATCTGTATAAGGTTGTAGCCACTCAGCAGGACCAAACCGAGATTGAAAAGTTGTCATGTAACTATCTTCAGGTAAATTCATAGACTCTGCAACTAACCTAGTGGTTTTTCTACAGAAGCAATGATAAGGATCGCCTTTATCTAAATATTTTTTAGGTATACCATGATAGCTAAATATTAACTTTTTAGGTTTATCATTTTTGCTCCAAAAATCTTCAATGCTATTTTTCAATGCTTGGATATAAAGTGGCTGATCAAAGTAGCTACCTATAAATCTTAGTGAGGGTACCCATCTCCATTTTTGTAATTCCATACTTACTGCATCAAAAGTTGAGCCAGTAGTAGCTGCACAATATTGAGGATATAGGGGTAAAACTATTATGCGATCACAATTTTGGTTTCTTAAATTATTTAAACCTTTAGCAATACTTGGATTGCCGTATCGCATCCCAATATCAAAAACAAGATTAGGATATTTTTTTTCTAATTGTTCTTTAATTAGATTTTTTTGTTTTTTTGTATAAAGCAGTAAAGGTGATCCATCATCAGTCCAAACTGACTGATATGCCTTAGCAGACTTAGCAGGTCTTGTTCGAAGAACTATGCCATTCAAAATTAACCACCAAATAGCTTTCGGTGTTTCAATCACTCTTCCATCACTGAGAAATTGACGAAGATAAGTTTTTAGAGAAGGAGCAGTAGGCTCATCTGGAGTTCCTAAATTCGTTAGTAGTATCCCTGTTTTTAAACCTGAGCCATGAATATAGAGTTCATTACCTTTAAAGTCTGCCATTGAAAAAAAGTACGTTTTTTAAGCTAATTTAGTTCTTATTTGATCAATAAAAAGGTGAATATTAGCCTCAGGTGTGATTTTTTGTACGCCGTGATCGAGACTTGCAATCCAGCCTGAGCGATGAGTCGGAGAGTGGTCAAGACAAAGATTTAAATATTCGTCTAAAGAGGACTTGAAGTCATTTTTATCATCAATAGTTAGAAGCTCATTTGAAAAATTTCCTTGGAGGCTTAATTTAGTATTAGGTAATTCTTCAAATATATTATGCTGAGTTCCTAGTACAGTTAATTTCAGTTCTTTAATATTTTTTAGTGCCTGAAATTTATTGATAGAAATATTCTTTGTAAAATATCCAATCTTATTTGGATACTTTTCCGCAATAGTCTTAACAAAGGGAATGCAAAATGAATTAAATTCCTCATCTTGTAATTTATTAGCTTCAGTATCAAAAATCATTAACAAGTCTAAATCATGATTAAGTTGTATATCTATATTTTTACTTAAAATATTTTCTAATGTTGGTAGTGCTAAAGAAATGAGATTATCTGCGATAGGGTTATTTCGAATAGCAAAATGATAAAGTGTTATAGGCCCTCCAACAAAGCCAATTAAAGATTTATCTTTTTTTAAGTTTTGACGAATTAGTCCAAGTGATTCATTTTGAAATTGAATATAATCTGTAAAACTATCAAGATCATAATTACTTAACATCTCGTTAGTTAGATTATTTTCAAATACTGGGCCAGGACTAAATGAAAGACCCATGCCTAAAAAATCAAGAGGAAACAAAATATCACTAAATAATATAGCTGCATCAAAATCAAAGTCTTCTATAGGACCCAGAGTTACTTCACATGCTAGTTCTGGTTGCCTGCATAGCTCTTCAAAACTAAAGCGTTGTTTTAAATTTTGATAATGTTTGTGATAACGACCGGCTTGCCGCATCATCCAAATAGGGGGTATATTTTGCTCAACTCTGTTAAGTGCTTGATAAAATCTTTTATTATAAATATTTTGCAATATCTCTTGCTCCATATGTAATAATAAAGTCAGCTTTTGCTCTTGCAAAGACTTGTAAAGACTCAAACAATAAATCTTGATAATTGCCTAATTTATTTTTATGTAACAACTGTAAACTAGCAAATTCTCCACTGACTTGATATGCGCCAGTAGGTAAAAGTGTTTCTTTTTTAATATCTGCGATTAAATCTATAGAAGTCATACCAGGCTTAACCATAAGATAATTGGCACCTTGAGCAGCATTAACGATTGAGCTTTCAAGAGCTTTTTTACGATGATTGACAGGAAGTTGATAAGAAGAGCGATCAAAGCCTTTTGGTGAAGAATTAGCTGCATTTCTAAATGGACCGTAGAAGCTACTTTTAAATTTCGTTGAATAGCTCATGATTTGAGCGTTAGAAAAGTTATTATCTTGAAATATTTTTCTTAGATAGCGAGTAGTATTTTTCATCATGTCACTAGGAGCAATTATATCGGCGCCAGCCTCTAAATAGGTATTAGCTGCTAGACCTAGGGCATAATGAGTTTGATTTAAATCAATCTTTCTTTTATGAGATATTCCACAATGTCCATCTGGAGTGATAGAGCATAAACAGGTATCAACAAGAAGTGTTATGTCTTTATGAAATTCTTTTTTTAAATTTCTTATAATCTCATAATGATAACTAAAATTTTCTGGAAGTTTTTGTTTTTCTTTGGGAACGATAAATAACAAAAATTTTTTTATACCTTTTTTAAGATCAGACTCTATGCCTTTAATTATGGCAGATTGACTCCAACTATAATTATTGCCCATTCCTTTAATAATTTTTTTTGATTTAAGTCTTTGATCTACGAAAAAAGGCTGAATTAACATTTTTTTTTGTAGTGTCGACGTTGATTTATTTGGAAAGTAATTTTTCATTTTAATTCATACTTTTTAAAATCCTCATAATTAAGATATACGTTTAAATTCTCTTTTGAAATAAATCTAGATATTTGTTGATATGTTTGACCAGGACCACAAGAATTTCTATGGTTCAAAATATCCGGTCTTAATTGTATTGCTAATTTAAAAGCTGAAAAACTCATCCAATAAAAGCTTTTTGCAGAGAATAGATTATCAATGGTAAATTCATTTATTGAAGGAACTAAATTGTAATGAGAAATGATCGAGTAATTACCTTTAAAGATATTACCTTCATATGAAAGCTTATAAACAGGTGTTTTTTTGGATTTGTAATATTTTTGTATCTCTCGATAACTTTCTCCAAATCCATCCAAAGAGGAATTGATTAAAATACCTTTTTTGTTTAATTTTTTCCAAGTAGATATTCCAGAAGTAGCAAGATTAGATGCTTTTTTTAATGAATTAGTTTCTTTGTATTCGCCCCTAGTAAGTAAAAGATTTTTATCATCTAGTTTTTTAGAAAAGTCTTTTAGATTTCTTTTAAACATTTGATATGAAGAAAGACTTGATGGAAATATATTCTTAGTTTTTTTAGCATTAATTTTTGTGAGATATTTTTTCTCGTTAAAGTATTTATTAGTATGAGCATCTTTGCCTTTAGCAAATAGTATTTTTTTATTTAAGATATTTTCTATGGTAACTCCAATATCAAGTGCACAGCCACCACCCCATTTAGCTAAATATTTTCTTTCGATTGAACAATCTTCTAGAGAAGCAGTATGATTAATTTTCTTCAAAATTCTCTGAGTTTGTAGATCATCTCTTCTGTATTCGATAGCTATACATCCTTGTGCTGCAGCACTAGGAAATTCCGATAGGGGAAGAATAATTTTTTCAAATTTATCAAAAGAAGTTTTGAATTTCTTATATTCTTTAATATCCACTTTTTCACCATATTTAAAAACTCTATCTATGGCTGCTTTAGCCATAAAAACACCATCATTATCATTAGAGGCTAAAACTTTTTTTAAGCGAGTTTGGACATTGCCTCTTATTGAAGTTGCTTTAAAATATTGAAAAGGAAGATAATTCTTTAATAATCGTAGATAATATTTTCTTCTTGGGGACGAAGTAGCTATAACTAATTTCTTCTTATTCAAAGAAGATTTCTTAATAAGAATTACATCTCGAGGATCGTCTCTTTCAAGACAGACAAATGATGTCTTAATTGAATTTTTAACAGGTAAATCTTTGAATGAGTGAACAACAATATTCACATTTTTAGAAACCAACTCCTGAGTTAGTGAATTTGTAAAGATACCAAAACCATGTTTTTCCCATGCTTTTGAAGAGTTATCTTTATCCCCAATTGAGGATGAATATTTAATGGATATTTTACCTTTAAATTGAGTTCTAATTTTTTGTATAGCTATTTTTGTTTGAATTTTAGCTAAAAAACTTTCTCTTGATGATATCTTTAATTCCTTCATTTATTAATTTTCTAATTAAGCATTAACAAAAAAACTTGTAATATCAAAATTAAATCAATAGAAGACATATTTAGTAAAAAGTTTCATATAAATCAATGCAAGTAGGAATAGATAGTTTCGCAGGTCTTAGAGAAGGTGAAAAAGATGGCTCTAGAGCCATAAATGAACTTATTGATAGAATTCAATTCGCTGACCAAGTCGGATTACATGCATTTGGTATAGGAGAGCATCATAGAAAAGAATTTTTAGACTCTTCTCCATTTAACATACTCTCAGCTGCAGCTGCAAAAACTAAAAATATTAAATTAGCAAGTGCTGTAACAGTTCTTAGTGCATCTGATCCTGTAAGAACTTTTCAAAGTTTAGCTACATTAGATTTGATATCCAATGGTAGAGCAGAGATGGTTGCTGGTAGGGGCTCTTTTTCTGAAGCTTTTCCTTTGTTTGGTTTTGATTTTAAAGATTATGATGATTTATTTATTGAAAAATTAAACTTACTACTAGACATAAGAGAAAATGAATTTGTAAATTGGTCTGGTAAATTTCGCCCTGCAATTAATAACCTTCCTATTTATCCAAGGCCGATTCAAAATCCAGTCCCTATTTGGCTAGGAGTAGGTGGGACTCCTCAGTCTTTTGCCAGAGCAGGAGCAATGGGCTTGCCACTGATGGTCGCAATAATTGGAGGAAATACCCATCGATTTCGTCCACTAGTTGATATTTATAGACAAGCTGGGAAAGAAGCAGGGCACCCACCTGAAAAACTTATCGTGGGTCTTCATTCTCTTGGATATGTCGCTAATAGTATGAACGAGGCAGTTGATCTTTATTATGATGGATATGCAAAAATGTTTACAAAAATTGGAAAAGAACGTGGTTGGGGTCCTGTTACTCGAGAACAGTTTGATCACCTAGTAGGCCCGCTGGGGGCTATTGTGTTAGGAGATCCAGAGCAAGTTGCTGAAAAGATATTAAGACATAGTGAGGCACTTGGAGGTATAACCAGATTCCAATTTCAAATGGATATAGCAGATATAACTCATGAAAACCTTTTAAAATCAATTGAACTGATAGGAAAAGAGGTCATTCCGAGATTAAATAATGCCAAAAGTTAAAAATATCGCATTTTATGCGTCTTTATTACTATTTCAAAATAATACTAAAAAAATAAATTAGAATTGTGAAAAATCATAACTGGAAATCAAACTATTTTAGTACTTTGGAAACCGAAATAGATAAAATTAAAGAAGAGGGTCATTACCGAGTCTTTAATAATATCGAGAGAAAAGCAGGTCAATTTCCAAAAGCTACTCGTCACCACAATGGTCACTCTGAAGAAATTGATGTTTGGTGTTCTAACGATTATTTAGGCATGAGTCAAAATCGTAATGTTATAGCTGCAATGCAATCTGCTGCTGAAAAATTAGGTGCTGGTAGCGGTGGAACAAGAAATATTTCTGGCACTACTAACTTTCATATTCAGCTGGAAAAAGAAATTGCCCAGCTCCATAAAAAAGAAAGAGCTCTTGCATTCAACTCTGGATACAGCGCAAATGAGTCTGCTCTTAAATCCATCATTTCTGCCTTTGATAATTGTTTAGTTTTAAGCGATGAACTTAATCATGCTTCTTTAATTGAGGGCATTCGTTCTAGTAAAAAAGAAAAAGCAATATTTCGCCATAACAATGTAAAACATCTAAAAGAAATTCTAAAAGGAGTTGATTTTTCAAGGCCCAAAATCATTGTCTTAGAATCAGTCTATTCTATGGAAGCTGACTTTGCTCCTTTAGAAGATATAATTGAAGTAGCTCAAGAAAATGGTGCTTTGATTTATCTTGATGAGGTTCATGCGGTAGGTCTTTACGGACCCAATGCAGCTGGAGTTGCAGATGCGAAGGGTTTGTCTGAGCATATAGATATAATTAATGGAACTTTAGCTAAAGCATTTGGTTTAGCTGGAGGATATATAGCCTCATCTGATACAATTATTGACTTTGTTCGTAGTTTTTCAAAAGGATTTATTTTTACAACATCAATGTGCCCTGCAGTTGCTGCGGGAAGCTTAGAAAGTATTCAACAAGTCAAAAAAAACCCTGAATTACGAGATACTTTTTTTGAAAATGTTGAATTTGTAAAAAAAGAACTTCGTAAATCAGGAATTCCATTTTTAGACTCTGGATCTCATATCATCCCTGTTTTAATTGGTGACAGTAAATTATGTAAAGAAATTAGTGATTATTTACTTAATCAACACCAAGTTTATGTTCAACCTATTAACTTCCCCACTGTCCCTAAAGGTACTGAAAGAATAAGAATTACGCCAACGCCTTGTCACTCACAGGAATCAACAGAAAAGTTTGTTGAGGCGTTAAAAGATGCCTGGTTCCATTTTATGCCACAGCTCTCTAAGTATGAAAGCCAATTTAATACTAAATCTAAAGCAATTTAGTAAGTATATTTGATCTAATTTTTAAATTGTTATAAAAAATATCTATGAGAGTTATTGCTTTTTATAGTTTCTTTGAAATTAAAGATTTAAATTTGATTAAAGATCAAATAAATAATTTTTTTCAAAATCTTGAAGTTAAGGGATCGATCCTGATAGGTCCTGAAGGTCTTAATGGAACTATAGCAGTAAATTCTGATAAAGAAAAAAAAGTAAATTTTTTTCTAATGCAATTGGGCGTTTTTCAAGAAAATATTAAAATCTCTAATTTTGATGGAAAAAGAGTTTTTAATAAATTTAAAATCAAACTTAAAAAAGAAATTGTAACTTCTGATTTTGAATTAAACATTAAAGATATTGAAGGTGGACAATTTATAAATTCTAAAGAGTGGGATGATTTCATGAATCGAGATGATGTAGTGATTATTGATACACGTAATGATTATGAATTTAAAATAGGTCATTTTAAAAATGCTATTAATCCAAATATTAAAACCTTTAAGGAATTTAAAAAATACATAGAAAATGAAAAATCTAACCTTCAGAATAAAAAAGTAGCAATTTATTGTACCGGAGGTATTCGCTGTGAAAAAGCTGGACCACTAATGCAAAAACATGGCATAGATACTTATCAGCTTAAAGGAGGTATTTTAAAATATTTTGAAGAAACATCCGCACCTTCTTGGGATGGAGAATGTTTTGTATTTGATTATCGTGTAGCAGTAAATAAAGAGCTACAACTAGGAGAAAGTCAGCTATGTTATGGTTGTAATATGCCTCTCACTAAGGAAGATCGTCAATCTCATCATTATAAAGAGGGTTTTAGTTGTGCTGATTGCTATGATCAACTTTCAGAAAAAAGAAAAAGGTCTTTAGCAGACAAAAGAGAGCATTGGAAACGTATTTTATAAGTTTTTTGTATAATCAATCTTGACCAAATGAGAAATTAGTTTATTTTACGCCAATGGCAAAAAAGTCTACATATCAGCTAAAACAGCTTATTCCTGAGGAAAAACCTGAAACTGGAACAAAGTATATTGTTAGAAAACCTACTAAGGGCATGAAGGTTTCCGATAAACTTAGACAGAGAAAATATGATCCTGTTCTAAGACAACATGTCTGGTTTGTAGAAAAGAAAATGCCTCCTCACAGCAAATAATATTTGCTAAAATCATATCATCGAACATAAAACTTTATATTGGCTTAGAAGAGACCTTCGTATTCAAGATAATCCTTGTTTGTCTTACATTCAGCAAAGTAAGTCATCAGCGCTTTATGTCTACATTTATGACAGTCTAGAAAAAGAAGCTACAGGTGAAGCTGGAAAGTGGTGGCTACATAATTCTTTATTAAAATTACAACTTAGTCTCAAAGAGAAGTTTAATATTAATCTTATTGTTATTGAAGGAGAGGCAGACCCCACAATTAAAGGTTTAATCAAAAAATACAATATCAATGAAGTTATTTGGAATAGGCTGTACTCACAAAAATCAATTAATCGAGATAGCGTTATAAAAAAATCTCTTCAAGAAAATAATATCAATGTCCAAACTTTTAACGGTCACCTTTTAAATGAACCATGGGAAGTTCAAAATAATTCTGGACAGTATTTTAAAGTTTTTACTCCTTATTGGAGGAGGGCCTATGAGGTATATCAATCTAAAAAATATCAAGTAAAAAATATCTCTGATATTAAATCACTAAAACATCAAGAAAAATCAAAATGGAATTTTTTACCTCAAAAAAAATGGTATTTGAAATTTGAAGATCACTGGGAGCCGGGAGAAGATGCAGCTCTATCAAAATTAAAAAAATACATTAATGAGGATATAGATCATTACAAGGAAGGACGTGATAGACCAGATTTAGACAAGACGTCTAAACTTTCACCTCATTTAAGATTTGGAGAGATATCACCACATAAAATTGTTCAACAAATTGTAAAGTCAAAAAAACAAAATACTTCTGTTACAACTTTTCTTTCTGAAATTGGATGGAGAGAGTTTTCTTATTCCTTATTATATTATTCCAAAGATTTAGCTAGTATTCCAATTAATGAAAAATTTATAAAATTTCCATGGCGCAAAAATGAAAAAGACCTCCAATTATGGAAAAATGCCCAAACGGGTATCCCATTAATTGATGCTGCCATGAGACAAATCTATGAAAGGGGCTGGATGCATAATCGTTTAAGAATGGTCGTTGGGAGTTTTTTAGTAAAAAATCTCTTATTAAATTGGACTTTAGGAGAAAAATATTTTCATGAAACCCTTTTAGATTACGACGAGGCTAGTAATGCTGCTGGATGGCAGTGGATAGCAGGATGTGGAGCAGACGCAGCACCATATTTTCGTGTTTTTAATCCTATTCTACAATCTGAAAGGTTTGACCCTGATGCAAAATTTATTTTGAAATACATACCCCAACTACAAGAATTAAAAAAACCCTCACTAATTTTTCAACCACACCTTGAGAAAAATTTTCTTCAAGGCTTAGTGCAGCAAAAACAATATTTCTTACCCATCGTTGATTTAAAAGACTCACGAAATAGAGCTCTAGATGCTTATCAAAAAATAAAATCATAAATTGAAAAAAAAAATTGCAGTAATCGGTTCAGGTATAGCGGGTTTAACATCGGCGTATTTTCTTCAAAATGATTTTGAGGTTACTCTATTTGAAAAAAATGATTACTTAGGAGGTCATGCCAATACACGAACAGTAAAAGACTCTCAAAATCAAAATATAAATATTGATACAGGGTTTATTGTTTACAATGAATTAACTTATCCAAATCTTACAAAATTATTTGATCAATTAGATGTACCTGTTGTTAATAGCAATATGTCATTTAGCTTTTATAATTCAAAAAATCTTTTTGAATATGGTGGAGGAGGTCTTAGAGCTTTATTTGCAAATCCACAAAATCTCTGGAATTGGAAATTTTATAGAATGTTAAAAGACATTATTTACTTTTATAAACATTTCCAAAATAATGAAGTTTCTTCTTCTATTTCTATACGGCAATATCTCGAGACAAAAAAATTCTCTCATGAATTCATTTATAATCATTTTTTGCCATTAATTTCCAGTATTTGGTCTACACCTGATGCTAATTCACTAGATCAACCTTTAAGTAGTATTGTTAGTTTCTTTCAAAATCATAAGCTATTTAATTTTATAAATCGTCCACAATGGAAGACAGTTTCAGGGGGGTCTCGTAAATATATTCAACAAATAATACAGAATGCAAAATTTCAAATTAAAAAATCAATAAAAATTCAAAAAATATCAAGATCTAGCGGTATATTTCTTCAAACCTCAGGTGGAGATTTTCATTATGATTATTTGATTTTAGCTTGTGCGCCACATCTTTTTTTAAATGTTATGAATCAAAAAATTGATCATGAGATTAATATTCTTGACTCTTTTCTATTTCAAAAAAATTTAGCTCAACTCCATAATAACTCTGCTTTGATGCCCCCACATAAAGCTGCATGGTCAAGTTGGAATTTTCATACAAATAACAATGATCAATGTACTTTGAGTTATTGGATGAATAAATTACAACCTCTTAACACTAAAGATCAGTTTTTTGTATCTCTCAATCAAAATCAAGACTTTAATCTTTACCAAACAGTCTATGAACATCCCATTTTCTCTTTAAAAACACTACAATCTCAAAAAGCCATTGGACAAATCCAAGGATTTCAAAATACTTTTTACGTTGGTAGTTATTTAGGATATGGATTTCATGAAGATGGTATTCAATCTTCTTTGAAGATATGTAAGAAATTAAATATAGAAATAAAAAATTTTACTAATGCAGATACATCTAGAATACCATGGAACTAAATATAAATCATAGTATTGGTCAAGGAGTTATAATCCATAAGCGAACTAGAGATACTAAAAATTTTTTTAAATATAAGGCACCTTATGTATGTATTAATTTATTGAAATTAAATAAAATACACCCTTTAATCTCTTTAAATCGCTTTAACTTTTTCTCAATTTTTTTTAAACAACATGGCTATCGAGATAAAAATAAAAATTTACTTACTTTTGTAAAAGATATTTCTTTAAAACATCAAATTAACTATGAAACAGTAAGTTTTATAACGATACCCTCAATATTGGGATACTCTTTTAACCCAATTAGTTTTTATTTATTCTTAGATAAACAACAATCCCTAAAGGCGATACTTTATGAAGTTAAAAACACTTTTGGAGATCAGGTACATTACCTATCACTGGGTGATTTTTCTAATAAAAATTTTAAGAAAAATATGTATGTTTCACCTTTTATTGAAATGGATTGTAATTATAAAATTTCTGTAAAAATAAATGAGAAAAACAAATTTTTTTGCTCTATTAATCAATTTGATAAAGAAGATAAGCAGATATTTTTTGCATCTATCAACTTACATTTAAAGCCTATTAATAAAATTAACGTTATATTTTTTGCATTAACTAATATATTCGGGAGCGTGAAAGCAATTATGCTTATTCATTATCAAGCAATAAAATTATGGTTTAAAAAAAGTAAATTCTTTAAATATTCCCATAGAGTAAAAGATAATCTATACTTGGATTAGTATTGGAGGATTAAGGTTTGATAGCTGATCGCTATATAAGAAAAGTATGCACTAAAATTCAATACGGTGTATTAAATTTAGATGTTAAAGGTAAGAAATACCTTTTTAAAGGCAGTCTTCCTGGCCCTGAGGTAAATTTAACTGTTCACACTTTAAGTATGCTTTGGGACCTTTATTTTAGAGGTTCTGTAGGATTGGGTGAGGCTTATATCAAAGGAAAATTTGAAGCTGATGACCTCTCTTTATTTTTAGAATTTGGGGCTTTAAATGAAAAAGCTTTTGGTGGAGAAATGAGAGGTTCTAAATTTTACCGCAAAATATCAAAATATTATATGAGCCAAACTAAAAATTCTTTAAGACAAAGTAAAAAAAACATCCATGCTCACTATGATTTGGGTAATAATTTTTATCAAGAGTGGCTTGATGATACATTAACTTATTCATCAGGATTTTTTAAAACTGGAAACGAAACACTCACTGAAGCACAAAAAAATAAATTTGAAAGTTTAATTAAAGGTAATGAGCCACAAAAAGGTGATCGGGTTTTAGAAATTGGATCAGGTTGGGGTAGTTTTGCATTTTATTTAAATTCAAAGTTTCCTGATATCATTATTGATACCTTGACCATTTCAAAAGAGCAATTTGATTTTGTTCAAAAAAAAATTATACAAAAAAAACTTCAGGGAAAAATAAATGTCATCTATAGAGATTATCGTGAACATCAAGGTGAGTATTCTCGAATTTATTCAATTGAAATGTTTGAAGCAGTAGGAATGCAATATTGGCAAGCATATTTCGATAAAGTAAAAGATCTTTTAAAACCGTCAGGTGTTTTTTCAATGCAGACAATAGTTATTTTTGAAGGTCTATTTGAAAAATATTCAAAAAAAATTGATTTTATACAAAAATATATTTTTCCAGGAGGAATGCTACCTACAGTTAAAAAATTAGAAAATATCGCTAATCAAAAAAAATTTACTTTTTTAGTAAAAAACCAAATGGCTGATAGCTACCATCAAACACTTGAGATGTGGAGACATAACTTTAATAAAAAGTGGGATAATATTAAAAGTATGGGCTATAGTGATGATTTTAAAAGAATGTGGAATTTTTACCTTTCATATTGTTCAGGAGGCTTCAAAGCAAAAACTATTGACGTTTTTCAAATTGATTTTGTTAAAAAATGAAATTTGATAACAAATTATTTAAAGATTTTCTATTCAATTTATAATCAATAAATAAATCCACTTAAGACTTTACGCGTAATAATGACAAGTGCATGATAAAAAAAGGATTATTTTTTGTAATTTTAGCCTTCTTTCTAAATGGATGTTCTAATATGAAACTTGAAGATTTCGCAGAAAAAAAACCAGAATTTAAAATAGAAGAATATTTTCTTGGTAAAACGAGTGCTTCAGGTCTTTTTATTGATAGATTTGGTAAAGTAAAAAGACAGTTTACCGTTGATATGGAGGGTATTCAGGATGGAGATTTATTCATTCTTAATGAAACGTTTCTTTATGACAATGGAGAAGAAGAGTTTCGTCGATGGGAAATTACAAAAACTGGCGAGAAAACCTATCAAGGCAATTCATCAGACATAAAAGGCATAGCTCTTGGAGAACGTTCTGGTAACGCTGTTAATTGGCATTACACATTAAAGCTTAAATATAAGGATGGTATAATGCTAGTTAAATTTGATGATTGGCTAATTATGCAAGATGAAAAAAACGTATTTAATAAAGCCACTATGAAGAAATTTGGAGTACGTCTAGGAGATGTCTACTTATTTTTTAAAAAAGATTAAATTGAAGATTGCTGTTTAGCAGCTTTTTCTTTTGCTTTTTGATCTCTTTCAGCTTTTCTTTGACCTTTTTCTACCACAGCCTCTAAATCCTCATAGGAGCATAATCCTAAATCCGTAGGATTTCTAAATTCAGTAATAGGTTGTGATTGATTACCAGCTCTAATATTTGCCACAGTTGGCTTTGTTGAGCTAGTTAATTTTGCTATTTGAGTATCTGTTAAAATTTTTCCATATTCACGAATTAACCATGCTATTGCTTTAGGTCTTTCTTGACGAACAGAGAGAGGTAAATATTTTTTTGTTTTAACATGAGATTGAATAGTCTCAGATTTTTTATTTTGCAATTCAAGAGATGCAGCAGGATCATTCTCACATCTTTTTATTTCATCCATTGTTAATTGGCCACTAGCAATCGGATTAAGGCCTTGCATTTTATAAGCATCTTCACCATCTGCTATGCTTTGGATTTCTAACTCATGGAGTTGACAAAACTGAGATATTTGAGAAAAACTCAAAGCGGTATTGTCAACGAGCCACACGGCTGTAGCTAAAGGCATTAAAGGTTTATTGTCTGACATATTAAAAATTAATTAAATATTGAAAGATTTATATTTGTTTTTAAAGCGAGCAACTCTTCCACCAGAGTCAACCATCTTACCTGAACCTTGGTTCCAAGCAGGATGAGACAAGGGGTCAATTTCTAACTTCATAGTATCGCCAGCTTTTCCCCAAGTTGAGCGCGTTTTATAAGTAGATCCGTCAGTGCGCTCTACTGTAATTTCGTGATAATCAGGATGTATCTTTTCTTTCATGATCTAGAGAAAATAGAGACCAACAGTAAAAAAATCAAGTAAATATTTATAAGTTTTTGAATAATTCGCCACTAATCGACGAACTAGATGCTATTAAACTGTCATCGTTTATAGTATCAAAATTTGAACCTTTGTCGTTCAAGCAGATACCACCAGCTTCACGAACTAACAGAATACCTGCTGCAATATCCCAAATATTTAGTCTCTTACACCAAAAACCATCAAATTTTCCTGATGCCACATTTGCTAAATCAAGAGCGGAAGAACCCATGATTCTAACACTTGTTTTTCGCTGCAGATTTCCAATTTGACTAATACCCTCTTCTAAAATATCTGGATGTTTAATTTGCACACCTGAGGTAAACATACAACCATCTAACTTGTCTCTTTGAGAGACTCTTAATCTTTGATTATTTATCCATGCACCAGAGCCTTTATGAGCCCAAAATAATTCATTAAGTATTGGGTTATAAGTAACACCAGCAATAATTTCTTTTTTATGAACAAGACCAATCGTTACAGCAAAGTAAGCATTTCCATGAATAAAATTTTTTGTTCCATCAAGAGGGTCAGAGATAAAAACTGGATTATCACCTTTCAATTTTTCTAAATCTTCTTTTTTAAAAGTTTCTTCATCGATTTGTAAAAAATCTGGACGGTCTTTTTGAAGGTGATAATTTATTGTCTCTGAAGCTCTTAGATCAGCTGAAGAAACAAAATCATTTTTATCTTTTTTAGATATTTGTAATTTTTCAAGCTCTCCAAAGTCTCGAACTAACCCCTTGGCTGCGCTACGGCAAGCTTTTTCCATAATAACTATAATTGGTGGGATAATTGACATAAAGAGATTATTTAGATTTTTCTATGTAGGTTAATTCTTTAGTATTTATTTTAATTTTATCACCAGTTTCAATATGAGGTGGAACTGTTACTCTCACTCCGTTTGTTAATAGAGCAGGTTTGTAAGAGGAAGATGCAGTTTGCCCTTTCACAACTGCTTCTGTTTCTGCTATTTCAACCACTAAGTGTTCAGGTGGGTTGACGGTCATAGGTTTTTCATCATAAAATTCAATAGATACTTCCATACCATCCTGAAAAAATTTTGCTGTTTCTTCATTGACTTGTTCAATATTGAGAACAATTTGTTCATAAGTTTGATTATTCATGAAAGTGAAATCATCTCCACTTCTAAACAGAAACTGATGTTCAATTTCCTCAGCACGAATTTTTTCTACAGACTCAGCACTTCTAAAACGTTCATTAGATTTAGATTGTGTAGCAATATTTTTCAATTCAGCTTGAATATAAGCACCACCCTTACCAGGCTGGGTGTGAGATAGTTTGGCTACTTTCCAAAGGCCATTATTGTGTTGAATAATGTTGCCAATCTTCAAGTCAATAGCGTTAATTTTCATTTAGATCTATAGATTTGTATCATTTGATCTAGAAGTGCAAGAGAGTCCTCTCTTTTTCGTTGAAAGCAGTTTCGACCGATGATGGACCCATTACCTCCACCTTGATGAATAGCTTTTATTTCGTCCATTAAAGCATTGTCATCTTTTGAGTCGCCGCCAGAGAAAACTACAAGTCTTTTTCCTTCAAAGACAACTTTTTTGATATGAGCCACTCTATCCTTAAGAGTGCTGATTGGAATATCGTTATTTTCAAAGGCTGCTTTAGTTGGATCTTCTTCTAAAAAATCACTAGGTAATTTAACTTTAATAATATTAGCACCTAAAAGAGCTGACATATGGGCAGCGTATGAAATTATATTCATTGCAGTTTCACCCTTTTTACTGATATTTGTTCCACGAGCATAGGCCCATAAAACTACAGCAAGTCCCTTTGCTTTTGCCTCATGACTTAATGCTTGATATTCTTCCATCAAAGAGAAATTATGATCAGAGCCAGGATAAATCGTGAATCCTATAGCAGAACAACCCAACTTCAATGCATCATCAATGCTCCCTGTAACCGCTTGATCAAGAGAAGTCGCTAGAGTATTCGAGCTGTTGATTTTTAAAATTGTCGGAATTTGACCATGGAAACTATCAGAGCTTGTTTGAAGTAACCCAAGTGGAGCTGCATATGCAGATAGACCTGCATCAATTGCCAACTGGTGATGATAATTAGGATCATAGGCAGCAGGGTTAATGGCAAAACTTCTGTCTGGACCATGTTCAAATCCCTGATCAACAGGTAAAATAATCATTCGACCCGTACCACCCAGTTTTCCTTGACCAAGTATTCTCATCAAGTTTGATCTTACTCCAACATTTTCATGGGTATAATTTGCAATAATTTTTTTTGTTATATTAGTAACCTTCATCTTTTCTCCTAATTATTTATAATTTACAGACTTGTTGAGTAGTCTCAAGCATTCTATTTGAAAAACCCCACTCATTATCGTACCAAGTTAAAATACGCCCAAATGTATTAGATACAGTGGTTGTTTCAGTTAAATCCAATACAGAACTACGAGCATCATGATTATAGTCACTAGAAACTTTAGGGTCAGTATCAACTCCAAGTATCCCTTTTAAATACCCCTTTGAATACTCCTCAAATTTTTGATTTAAAAGATCTACTGATATGTCTTTGGTTGTATTAAATTTGAAATCTACTAGAGAGACATTTGGTGTTGGTACTCTGATAGCAGTTCCATCTAGCTTACCCTGAAGGTGAGGAAGAACTAAGCCAACTGCTTTAGCTGCTCCAGTGCTTGTAGGGATGATATTATTAGCTGCAGCTCGTGCTCTTCTTAAATCTTTATGAAATGTATCAACTGTGTTTTGGTCCCCAGTATAGGAGTGGATGGTAGTCATGTAACCATTTTCAATACCAAATTCTTTATCAATCACATATGCTACTGGAGATAAGCAATTAGTAGTACAAGAGGCATTTGAGATAACAACATGATCAGAATTCATGCTTTCATGATTAACACCTTGAACAACTGTAAAATCAGCATTGGTGCACGGGGCTGAAACTATTACTTTCTTAGCTCCACTTTCAATATGAGATAGCGCTTTTTCTTTTGATGCAAAAACACCTGTGCATTCTAAAATAATATCTACTCCTTTATCTCCCCAATTGATATCAACTGGATTTCTTTCTGAGGTGACAATGATTTCATTTTCACCTACCTTAAATTTATTATCAGCAGTTTTTTGAACTTGTTGAGAAAGTGCTCCATGGATACTGTCATATTTTAGTAAATGAATATTACTATCAATATCTGCTAGATCATTAATGTAAGCAATCTCATATGTATCATTAAATTCTTGAGATCTTTCTAAGTAAGCTCTAAATACAAGCCTTCCAATTCTACCAAAGCCATTAATGGCTACTTTTTTTTTAGTCATTTTTTTATTTTATCCTTTTTCTTATAGTTGATGAGATACGTTTTGGGGTTAGTCCGTATTTGTTGAAAACATCTTTAGCTGGAGCGCTAGCACCAAATTCATCAATACCAAAAATATTTTCCTGATTTGTGTATTTATTCCAATACATTGTGGAGCCAGCTTCGATAACAAAAATCTGACTCAATTTTGATTGTAATAATTTATTTTTGAAAGAATTCTTCTGACTATCAAAAAGCGATGTACATGGCATAGAAACAACCTTAGCTTCTATCTTGACTTCCTTCAGAAGGTTGGCTACTTCAACAGCCAATGAAACTTCCGATCCTGTTGCAATTATAGTGATATGATTAATTTTTGATGACTCATAAATAGTATAAGCACCCTTAAAATTACTAATATTTATTCTTTTATTTGATATTTGAGGTAAGTTTTGTCTTGATAAACATATAAAAGAAGGAGCGTTATCAATTAAAAGAGCTGCCTTCCAACAAGCAATCGTTTCCATCATATCGCATGGGCGAAACACGAAACTGTTAGGAATTAATCGAAGCATATTTAATTGTTCTATTGGTTGGTGAGTAGGCCCATCTTCTCCTAACCCTATTGAGTCATGTGTAAAAACTTGAATAGGATCAATATTCATCAATGCTGCAAGTCTAAGACTGGGCTTCATGTAGTCAGCAAAACTTAAGAATGTCCCTGAGTATGTTTTATAAAGCTTTGTAGAAGCTATACCGTTCATGATAGCAGCCATTCCATGCTCTCTAACACCATAATGGATATATTGAGCTTTAAAATTTTTATGGTTAACAATTTCCATTTGTTTACCTTTTGTATTATTAGACCCAGTTAAATCTGCAGAGCCTCCAAAAATAGGAATATTAGAATTAATAAAATGCAAAACAGCTTCAGAAGATTTCCTTGTAGCTTGTGGAGAATTAAAATCTTTAAACTCACTTGATACAGCATCAAATAATTTTATAACCTCAGTAGAAAAATTTTTTAAACCTTTTATATTTTTTATAGATTGTTTTGACTGCGCATAAATTTTTAAATTTCTATTTGATGACTGTCTCCATTCTTTAAGGAGAGCTGCAGGAATATGAAAGGGCGCCTCTTTCCAATCAAGTTTTTTTTTAGTCAATATTATCTCATCAGCACCTAGCGGTGAACCGTGAGAGGAAGCCTTTGCTGATTTATTTGGAGAGCCAAATCCTATCGTGGTTTTAAAATTTAATAAATTTGGTTTATTTGATTTTTGTGATTTTTTAAATAGATCTCTAATATTTTTATGATTATGTCCATCACCACTAAATACATTCCAATTTACAGACTTAAAGCGAAGATTGGTATTATCACTGAATGATAAATCAGTTGAGCCATCAATACTTATTTTATTGTTGTCATAAACAAGAATAAGATTATCAAGTTTTAAATGACCGGCTAAGCTGATAGCTTCTTGACTAATACCTTCCATTAGACATCCATCACCGCAAAAAACATAAACTTTTGGTGTTCTTTTAAGTTTCTGTTCTGCAGCTAGCTTTTTTAATGCTAAAGCCATACCCACACCATTAGAGATACCCTGACCCAAAGGTCCTGTCGTAATTTCAATTCCAGCATCTGGTTCATATTCTGGATGCCCAGCAGTAATAGATCCTAATTGGCGAAAATTTTTAATTTGTTGAAGGGTCATTTTTTTGTAGCCCGTTAAGTAAAGAAGTGAATACAGCAACATTGAACCATGTCCGTTAGATAAAACGAATCTATCCTTTAAGATCCACTCTGGGTCTTTAGGATTATGTGTTAAAAAGTCATGAAAGAGAACAGTGGCGATATCTGCCATGCCCATAGGCATACCAGGGTGACCCGATTTTGCCTTTTCAACTGCTTCTATCGACAAAAAACGAATACAGTTGGCAAGATTTGTGTAATTTTTCAATGGAATAACTCTGTGTAATACTTAATAATTAATGTATGAACGAATTTCAACAACAAATACTGCAAAAAATTGAACAAATTGCCCTAAAATTACAAAATTACAAATCAACTAACCTTGAATTAGTTAAAGAGAAAGAAGAGCTTCAAGCAAAGATTGAATATTTAGAGAGAAAAGAGCAAGAGCTATCATCACAATTAGAAAGACAATCATCTGAACTTGAGGAAAAATCTCAATTAATTGACAAAGCAACAAACAAAATTGAGGAACTTCTGGGATCAATAGAAATCGATGGCTAATTTAACTTTAAGCATTGGGGGACGTCCTTTAAAAATACAATGCTCTGATCAAAATATTGAACAGGTAAAAGAAATCGGTGGTACAATAAGCAAATTAATTGAAAATGAGAAAAAAGAGAATGTTCCTTATATAACCTCTGCTTTAATAGCATATTTAAAATCAATGGAAGAAATTTTAAAAAAAGAAAAAATTTTACAAGACTCTTTAAACCAAAAATTATTTTATGAAAGTAGAATTCAAGAACTTCAAAATGAAAATCAAAATTTGAAATCTGATTTAAAACAAATTTTTGAGAAAATAAACGAACAAATCTCTGTTGAATAAAAAAGAATTACGACAATTACATCTCTCCTCTAGAATGAGCATGGGCGAAGATGAGCTAAAAAAAAAATCAATTACAGTTAATCAAAAGATTTTAAATTTGATAAATAATTTTTCTAACAACTCTAAAATTGGTCTTTTTTACCCTTATAAAAATGAAGTAAATGTTTTGCTTTTAGCTAAAAACTTAGAAGACAAAAGAAAAATATGTTTACTTCCAAAAGTAATAGCAAAAAATCAACCATTAAAATATTTTCCTTACTCTCACAGAGCTCCCTTTTTGGAAAAGGGATTTGGGGGAATCATGGAACCATCTGGTCAATTGTCAGAAGATCCTGATATTATAATTGCGTCTTGCGCAGCCTTTAACGATGAGGGGTTTCGAGTGGGATATGGAGGAGGATTTTTTGATCGAACAATTATGGAATTAAAAAAAAATAAGAATTTAATTACTATTCTGGCAGCATTCGAGTTGCAAAAAACAAAATATCAATTCCAAGAGAGCTTTGATGAAAAAGTTGATTATATTTGCACAGAGGATAGAACCTACACATTATGAATTTTTTACTTATTGGTGATGTTGTTGGTCGATCTGGAAGAAATGCTATTCAAAAGTATTTACCTGAGATTCAAAAAAAATTTCAAATAGATTTTACAATTTTAAACGGAGAAAACTCAGCAGCTGGATATGGCATCACAGGAAAAATTTATGAAGACTTCATTAATTGGGGAGCTGATGCAATTACATTGGGCAATCATGCATGGAAGAAAGATGAAATTATTCCGTACATGGAAAATAATCCAGATCATAATATAATAAGACCTTTAAATTTTTCAGAGGGATCTCCAGGTCAAGGTTACAAAATTTTCAATCATCCAAAAGGGTTTAAAATTCTTGTTTGCCAAGTACATGGTCAGACATTCATTGACCTTCCTTTAACTAATCCTTTTGAGTCTATAGATACAAAAATATTATCTTTGATTAATGATCATGGCATAGATTACTCTTTTTTAGAGGTCCATGCCGAAGTAACTTCTGAGAAAAATGGTATTGCGCAAGGTTACGATGGTAAATTTACTGCAATTTATGGGACTCACGTTCATATTCCAACAATGGATGCTAGAGTTTTAGACAAAGGTACTTGTTTTCAAACTGATATAGGCATGACGGGGGACTATAATTCAGTAATTGGAATGAAAAAAGAAAATGCAATTAAAAGAATGAGATCTGGTGATCATAGTCATCGTTTAGAACCTGCTGATGGTGAAGCAACTATTTCTGGAGCAGTAATTAAATCAGAAGGGGGAATTAATTCCATACAATCTATTCAAATAGGTGGTGTTTTGGATCGTAATTTATTATCTTAGGATATGGCTGGTCATTCAAAATTTAAAAATATTCAATACAGAAAAGGAGCTCAGGATAAAAAAAGAGCAAAGCAATTTTCTAAAATTGGTAGAGAGATTCAAATAGCCGTAAAAATTGCTGGAACAGATCCTGAGTCTAATCCGCGACTGCGTCTAGCCATCACAAAAGCTAGAAGTGTTAACATGCCAAAAGATAATGTTGATAGAGCAATAAATAAAAATAACACAGATAACACTGAATACTCAGAAGTTAGATATGAGGGTTATGGACCTTTTGGAACAGCATTTATAGTAGAAGCGTTAACTGATAATAAAAACAGAACAGCTTCAGAGATACGATCTATTTTTTCTAAAAATGGGGGTAACCTCGGAGAGACAGGGAGTGTTAGCTTTAATTTTGATAAAGTAGGTGAAATTCAAATTAAAGGTAATTTGGAGGACACTATTTTAGAGGAATTAATGGATTATGGACTTGAGGATTACAATAACGAAGATGAAATTACATATTTGTATTGTAAGTTTGAATCATTAGTGTCTTTAGAAAAAGTTGTGAGAGATAAAAATATTGAAATTGATAGTGCGTTAATTATTTGGAAACCTAATATGGCAGTAAAAATTGAAAAAGAAGATGAATTAAATCGTCTAATAAAATTAAACGATGACTTGGAGGATAATGACGATGTTCAAAACTGTTTTTCAAATTTAGACTTTGATAGTTCATTGTTAGAAGGTTCTAATGCCTGATAAAGCATGGAAAAACAGAGAAAGGTTGGTCTCAAAATTTTTTGGCGGCGTCAGAAATGCTTTGAGTGGAATTAATTCTAAAGTTACTCACTCTGATGTTATTCATGAAAGTTTATTTATTGAATGTAAATTAAGAGCAAAGCACTCTGCTGTAAAATTGTGGGATGACACTAAAGTTTTAGCTGATAAAGAAAATAAAACTCCTGTTATCACGCTTTGTGAAAAAAATAGACCTGGATTTTGGATCATGGTACATTCTGATGATTTTAGTAAAGTTTCAAAAGAATTAGATAACAAGAAAGCAGATGAAGAAAAGGACTGATCATTGGAAGAAATAGTAAACCTAGCAGCAATTGAGGGATCTGTTGATTTTTCAATGTTTGGAATGTTTTTAAAATCTGATTGGGTTGTTAAACTAGTAATTATACTTTTAGTAATTTTTTCAATTCAATCATGGAAGTTAATTATTCAAAAAATTTTAATGATCAACAAACAACGTAAGATTTCAAAACAGTTTGAAAATCATTTTTGGTCAGGTGTTTCTTTAGATGAACTACATCAACAAATTGATGATTTTGAACAAGAGAGTTTCTCTAATATTTTTAGAAATATTATGAATGAATATGAAAAATCTCGACTTCAAAAAAAGAGTATTGATTCATCGTTTATTCAACGACTTTATACATCTCTAGATTTAAGTATTGCGACAGAAGACTCAAGATTAAACCAAGGTTTATCTTTTTTAGCTTCATCGGGATCAGTAGCGCCTTTTATAGGTTTGTTTGGAACAGTCTGGGGTATTATGAATAGTTTTCAAGCTATTGCCATTGCACAAAATACTAATTTAGCAGTTGTAGCTCCTGGAATTGCAGAGGCCTTGTTTGTTACTGCGCTCGGATTATTCGTGGCTATTCCATCCACTGCTTTTTATAATATGATTACATCAAAGATTGATAATTATTTGTCTGAGGCTGAAGTCTTTGGAAAAGATTTGGTTAACATTATATCCCGCCAAGTAAAATAGTTTAAATGAGAAAAAAACTTCGACCGGTCTCAAATATTAACGTAACCCCTATGGTCGATGTGATGTTAGTTTTACTTATCGTGTTTATGGTTACTGCTCCTTTATTAACAGTAGGAGTTCCTGTTAATTTGCCTAAAGTAGAAGCTAACTCTTTAGATGCACAAAAAGAGCCCTTAGAAATTTCTATCAATGAAGAAAACGATATTTACCTAGGAGAGGAATTGATACCTTTTGAGGATCTTATAAAAAAAGTCAAAACCATTGCAGGATCTAACACAGATATAAGAATTTTCTTAAGAGCGGATACCTCAATTAATTATGGAGAAGTGATGAAAGTTCTCGGTGCCCTCAATACCTCTGGTTTTTTAAAGATAGCTTTAGTTACTAAAAAGCCGAGTTAATTGAGCACTATTTCTTTATTCAATCCTTTTCAAAGAATAGTTTTTTTTATTGAAAATATAAGTTACAAAAAAAGTGATTTATATTTTCAAGCAATATCTTTTTTCATTCATCTCTTAATTTTAATCCCGATGATTAATTTTACGTTTCAAAAGGAAATAAGTGACGTACCAATGATTTTGCCAGTTGAGATGTTTATAGTTGAAGAAGAAACAGCGGCACCAGAATTTGTTGAGGAAATTAATGAAATAATTCCAACAATGCAAGAAGAGGTTGTTGATGATGCTCCAATTAACATTGAAGAAACACCTACGCCAGAGCCTGTAATTGAAGAATTTACTCCTGAACCAGTTATACCTGAGCCACAAGAAATAATACCAGAAATAACAGAGCCAGAGATAATAGAACAGGTAGAAGAAATTTTAATAGATAATAGCTCTAATGAGGCTAATGAGTTTGTTATAGAAGAGACGCCTCAAGAAAAAATAAAAAAACCTGAAGAGCAAACCCCTCCTCCAGTGGAGTATGACTTTGAAATACAACTTAAAAAAAAACCTGAGCCTAAAGAGATTGAAAAGCCTTTTGATAATCTAAATGTTGTTGTCAAGAAAAAGCCTTCAAAAAAAACATTTAATGTTAGTACTGTATTGAAGGACTTAGAAAACAAAGATAAAGAATTTAAAAAAGAACAAGAAACTATAGAGCAAAAACAAGAAGAAGTATTTACAGAAAAAGTTGCTGCAACTATGACTATCTCGGAGATTGACCTTTTAAGACAACAACTCCACTCTTGTTTAAACTTGAATGTTGGAGTTGCTAATTTAAAAGAAATAAAGCCCGTGATATATATTGAAGTAAATCCAGATAGAACTGTTAAAAGTGCCAAAGTGGTTAATAAGGAAAAATTAAATGATCCCTCATTTAGAACAGCAGCTGAGGCTGCTATGAGAGCTGTAAATAACCCTGATTGTAGCCCTTTAATGTTGCCACAAGATAAGTATGATCTTTGGAAAGAGATTAACTTTACTTTTGATTTTAGTTGGATGTTCGATTAAAAATAACAAAAATTTAATTAAAATATGTTAATAATTACACATGATTAAATTTCTTTTTTTAATTTTCTTTTTCAGTTTCAAAGCATTTGCTGCTCTTGAAGTTACGATTGCACAGGGAAAAGTAGAGCCTACGCCAATTGCAATTACTCAGGTTTTTGGAAATGACGCTGATACAGCTAGATATGGAAATACAATTAGAGAAATTATCTCAAATAACCTTACTAATTCTGGACTTTTTTACACTGTTAATGAAGACCTTTACATCCAATCAGATAATTTAGTTGAAAAGGTTCCAAGGTTTGAAGATTGGAAATTAATTAAAGCTCAATTTCTTTTAAGTGCAGATGTTAACAAAACTGACAAAGGTATTCAGTTGCGAATGAGATTATATGATGTTTTTAACGGCACTGAAATTGAAAAACTTCAACTGACCGTTCCTGATGAAGATTTAATAAGAAGAGTTGGTCACACAGTTAGTGATATTGTTTATGAAAGAATAACTGGAGAAACTGGTTATTTTGATACTAGAATTGTTTATGTATCAGAAGTCGGCCCACTTGATCAACGTGTAAAAAGATTAGCCATAATGGATCAAGATGGCCATATAGAGAGCCATCAATTTTTGACTGATGGAAAGAATTTAGTACTAACGCCTAGGTTTGCCCCTAATAATCAGACTATTACTTATATGGAATATAAAAATAATCTTCCTAGAGTATATATCTACGATCTTTTAACTGGAGAAAGAGAAATAGTTGGAGATTTTCCAGGAATGACTTTTGCACCAAGATTTTCCCCTGATAGTAAAAGTGTAGTCATGTCTTTTTCAGATCCTAAAACAGCAAATTCTGAAATATATCTTATGGATATTAATACAAGATCCTTGGAGAGATTAACTAATGACTCAGGTATAGATACTTCACCATCTTTTTCACCTGATGGAGAAAAAATTGTTTTTAATTCTGATAGAGGTGGCAGCCCTCAGATCTTTACTATGAATAAAGATGGAACTAACATAAAAAGAATTTCAAAAGGAAGAGGTGTTTATGGAAATCCAGTTTGGTCACCGAGAGGGGACTTAATTGCTTTTGTAAAAAATATTAAGCCAAATTTTTACATAGGTGTTATGGATACAAATGGTGAAAATGAGAGAATTATTGTTCAGGACTTCTCTTTAGAGTCACCAGCATGGTCACCAAATGGAAGATACTTAATATTTTATAGACAACAAAGATCAAATACCGATGGTACTGGTGGCGAAACATCAATTCATTTTATAGATATCACTGGATATAATGAGAGAATCATCCCAACTCCAAGAGATGGAAGTGACCCAGCCTGGTCCCCATTGTTATAAAATTTCAATAAAATTAGTCAAATTTCCCAATAATTTTAATGAAAAATTCAAAATTATTGTCTTGATTTCATATAAATACAGTGTTTATTTACATAAACTATAGTTACAAATATATTTACGCGGAGATAATAATGTTAAAAAAATTACTACTACTTGTTGTTGCTGGCTTCTTTTTAGCCTCTTGTGCAGCGACTAATACTGAACAAGGTGGCGACGTAGATGCTGCTTCTTCAAGCACTGCCTCTGGAGGAGACATCACAGCTGGAACTCAAGAAGATCTAATTATTAATGTTGGAGACAGAGTTTTCTTCGAATTCGATAGCTCAGAGCTTACAGTTGATGCTCAAGCAACCCTAGATGCTCAAGCAGCGTGGTTGCAACAGTATCCTGACACAAATATTACTATCGAAGGTCATGCTGATGAAAGAGGCACAAGAGAATATAACCTTGCGCTTGGAGACAAAAGAGCTTTCGCAGTTTACAGTTATTTAGCTCAAGCAGGCATAGACACTAACAGATTGGAATATGTCAGTTGGGGTAAAGAAAGACCTGAGGTCATCGGTTCAGATGAAACTGCATACGCTCAAAACAGACGTGGCGTTACATTAGTTAACTAATTAATACTAATATACAAAAATTTAATTAATAAGGTGCCCAATTTTTTTTGGGCACCATAACTTTTAAAATGAGATTTGGATATTTATTTCTAGTATTATTTTTTCTTTTACAATCTCCCTCTTTTTCCCAAAACCATAATGCTATCGAAGTTGATCTTGAAAGGGTAAAAAAAGACATAATTGATTTACAAAAATTTGTTTATCAAAATAACAATTTAGATTTATCAGATCAAAGCATCTCTTCCTCTGAAATCGAAAATTTAAATAAACTACTCTTATCATTAGAAGAAAAGCTAATATCCTTTGAAATTCAATTAAGTGATATGAAAGAGGATATAAAAAGTCTATATCAACTTTACACATCATCACAATCTAATAACGATATTAAATTAGAGACCACAAAGGATTTAAATATAGAAGAAAGCTCCTCAAAAATAGTTTCTGAAAAAAATAATAATGATCAAATTTTAGGACAAATGAGCATTTCTAGTATTGAAACTGATTTGAGTGATTTAGAAAGCAATGATGATATAAATCTCTTAGTAGAAGAAGATGATAATGAGAAAGTTATTGGTGAATTATCAATTACTAGTTTAGAGGATCAGAAAATAATTATTTTAGAACCAACTGATGAACAATTAGATACATTAAATGATTTAGATCAACTACTTGAACAAAGAGAAATAGAATTAAATAAACCAATTATTGACGTTGCAAAACAAATGCAAATCGCAAAACAGAGTCTTGCTAGCTTAGAAAATCAGAAAGCTATTGAAAGTTTAATTTTGATAGTAGAGTCAGACACTGATAATCTAGATATACTAGCTGAAACTTATTATTTACTTGGTAGGACGTATTTTATAGAAGGCCAAATCATTGAGTCTGTTAAATATTTTGGTATCAGGCACAGAGATTTAACAGACATTAAAAAATTCAAGTCAGATAATTATTTCTGGCTGGGAAAATCTTTATTTAGCATTGGCGATCAAGAAAATGGATGTTTAATTATGGAAGATTTAATTTTTTCTAACTCTTATTTAGACAAACCAGAGATAATTGAAAGTGCTAAAGAACTGCAGTTAAATAAAGATTGCGGACTGATTATTGACTAATCAAAATGATCTTAACTTAAAGTCGTTTACTTCTTATCTAAAAAAAAATTTTAAAAAAAATACTAAAATTTTGATTTCGATTTCTTGTGGCTTAGATAGCACTGTCTTACTAAATTTATTACAAAACTCTAAGTTTTTTATAAACAAAAATATTTTTTTTGTAATTTTTGATCATCAAAAAAGAGCTGAGAGTAAATATGAAATACAAGAATTTGTGAATTATTATAAATTACCATCTACTAATCTAATAGTAAAAAAATTAAATTTGAAAGAAAGTAAGTCATCTTTTCAAGAACAATCAAGGCTACTTCGAAATAGAAATATTAAATTGATTTCAAAAAAAAATGATATCTTTGATATTTTTCTTGGCCATCATCTTGATGATTTAAATGAAACTTTTATGATAAGAAAATCTCAACAATCGGGAGTAATTGGACTTTCAGAAATATTTAGTAAAAAAATTAATAATTTAAATTATCACCGCCCATTGGTTGATTTTAGTAAAAAACAAATTAATGAATTTGCCATAAGAAATAAAATTCGATGGTTTGAAGATAGGACTAATTTGGAACTTGATTATAGCCGAAATAAAATCCGAAGTTTCTTAAGCTATTATGATACATCTCAAAAAATTAACAAAGAAAGAAAGTTATATCAAAATATCAGTGACCTTAAGTCTCTGCATTCAAACTTTTTTAAAAAAATTCAATCTAAAAAATACGAAATCAATGTAACTAAATTTAATAATCTCAACGAAACACTTAAGTTTTTTGTTATTCAATCTTTTTATCAAAGCCAAAATACTCATCTCAAAAAGATATTAAGGAAAGAAAATGTATCAAATATCATTGCTATGATTCGTAATTCTGAAAGAAATTTCAAAGAAAAATCAGTATTTTCTGGTAAAATTTTTAATTTCGAAAAAAAAATATACATAAATCTTAACTAGGACTTTAAACGTAGTAATCAATGACTATATTATTAATATAAAAAGATATGAAAAATTTTTCTAAAAATATATTCGTTTGGATAATCATTAGCCTTATTTTATTGGGATTATTTAATGTTTTTAAAAACTCCCAAAAAGATTATTCTTCAGTCACTTATACATACTCAACCCTTCTCGATAAAGCTCAAAATGGTGAAATTAAGTCTGTTGAAATCCAAGG